>OODI01000682.1_pt1 | contig 15181 bp, 9 predicted proteins | sample 1671141 | NCBI WGS metagenome assembly OODI01 (sample SAMN06348126, study PRJEB24527) | human gut metagenome | biome: human gut; feature: ankylosing spondylitis patient; material: feces | host: Homo sapiens | place: China | collected 2015-10 | reverse complement strand
TCTATCTCTGCACCGCCGACCGCGAGGGCAACATGGTCTCGTTCATCCAGAGCAACTACACCACCTTCGGCGCGGGCGTCGCCGTGCCGGGGACGGGCATCTCGCTCCAGAACCGCGGCGCGAACTTCTCGCTCGACCCCGCAAGCGACAACTGCCTTGCCGGCGGCAAGAGGTCCTACCACACCATCATTCCCGGCTTCCTGCTCAGGGACGGCGCCGCCGTCGGTCCGTTCGGTGTGATGGGCGCATTCATGCAGCCGCAGGGTCAGACCGAGGTCCTCGTCAACACGCTCGATTATCACATGAACCCGCAGGAGGCGCTTGACGCGCCGCGCATCCAATGGATCGGCGGCAGGAGGCTCGAACTGGAGCGTGAGGCGAGCGAGGCCATTGCCGACGAGCTGCGCGCGATGGGCCACGAGGTCACGGTCGTGGACGACCGCATTTCGATGGGCCGCGGTCAGATCATCTGGCGCGGAGAGGACGGCGTTTACACGGCGGGCACCGAGCCGCGCTGCGACGGCGCGGTCGCCGCGTGGTAAAGGAAGTTGCCGCAGGCAATAAATAAGGAAAGAGCCGCGTTCCCGGCGCAGGGAACGCGGCTCTTTTTGCGTGCTTGCGGCTCGGAACGCGGGCTGCGGTCGTGTCTCAGAGATTGGCGTGCTCCATCAGGTCGATGAGCACGCGGATGCCCTGCAGGTAGGCGCGGACCAGAATGCGCTCGTTCGTCCCGTGAACGCCGGAGGCGGCCTCCTCTGGCTCCGCCATGAAGGGCGAGCAGCGCAGGCAGGTGTCGCAAATCTGCTCGTATTGGTGCGCGTCAGTCGCGCCGACGGTCATGGACGGAACGAACACCACATCGGGGTAGTAGCGCTGCATACTGTCCACCACCGTGCGGTAGCCGTAGCCGTCGCGCCGGGCCGTGGCGGAGGGATCGTTGGCCTGCTGGTAGCGCAGTTCCACGGTCGGGTCCTGCACCGCCGCGCGGCAGTGCTCCATCACGCTCTCGACCGTGTCGCCGTCGGCAAGACGGAAATTGATGACCGCCTGCATATCCTGCGGCATCACGTTGCAGGCCCTGCTGCTGCCCTGAATGACGGTGGGAGCGATGGTCGTGGTGACAAAGGGAAAGAGCGCGGGGGACTGATAGCAGTAGTAGGCCGCAATGGCGTCCGCGTTCGCGCGGACGTCCCGCGTCAGCGTTTTGAGCGGCTCGGCGGTGATGTAGGGCGCGAGCGTTTCAAACGCGCCCATCATGGCGGGATTGAGCCGCACGGGGAAGGGGCTGCGGACAATGTCCGCGATGGCGCAGGCGAGATGGGCGAGCGAGGTGCCGCCGTAGGGGCGGCTCGAGTGTCCGCCGATGGAGCGGACCGTCAGCTCCAGATCGGCATAGCCCTTCTCCATCAGATCGACCTGCGCGATGGAAAGGTCGGGCGCGCCGAAGGCCGCGCCGGATTCGATCTTGCCGCCGCCCTCGTCTAAAACGAATTCCAGCGTCACGCCCTGTGCCTTGAGGTGGTCGGAGATCGCCAGCGCGCCGGTGTTGAGCGTTTCCTCATCGTCGCCGAAGGCGAGGTAGGCCGTGCGCCGGAAGGTCCTGCCGCGGGCGAGCAGATACTCCGCAGCCTCGAGCACGCCGAAGACCTGCTCCTTGATATCCAGCGTGCCGCGGCCCCAGATGTAGCCGTCCGCCACCGCGCCGGAGAAGGCGGGATAGGTCCAGTCCTGCTCCGTGCCCTCGACCACCGGCACCACGTCCTGATGGGACATGTAAAGGCAGGGGCGCAGCGTTTCGTCGCTGCCGGGGAGGGTGATGAGCACGGCATGGTGGCCGAGCCGCTCAAAGACACCCGTGCGCATGACATGGGGATAGCTTGCCTTCATGTGCGCGTGGAGCTTGTCAAACTCGCTATAGTCGGTCAGACTGTGGTCGGCATAGTTGATGGTTCTGCATTGGATCGCCTGCGAAAGACGCGCGACCGCGCCCTCGGCGTCTAAGTCGGGATAATTGCCCTCGAGGGCAAAGAAATCGGTGATCTTCTTCGTCATGCCATTTTGTCCTCCAGATAGCGGCTGAGAAATTCGCGGGTACGGCTCTCCTTCGGGTTTCCGAAGACCTCACGCGGCGAGCCCTGCTCGAGAATGACGCCCCGGTCCATGAATACCACGCGGTCGCTGACCTCCTTGGCAAAGGCCATCTCGTGCGTTACGACGACCATGGTCATGCCCTCCTGCGCGAGGCGCTTCATCACATCGAGCACCTCGCCCACGATCTCGGGGTCGAGGGCGCTCGTCGGCTCGTCGAAGAGCATGATCTCGGGCTCCATGCACAGCGCCCGCGCGATGGCAACGCGCTGCTTCTGCCCGCCGGAGAGGCGGCGGGAGTCGGCGTGGATGAAATCCTCCAGCCCGACGGCCTTGAGGTGACGGATGGCCGTCTCCTCGGCCTGCGCCCTTGGAATGTGCCGCACCGTCATGGGCGCAAGCGTGCAGTTGTCCAGCACGGACTTGTTGTTGAAAAGGTTGAAGCCCTGAAACACCATGCCGATCTTCTGCCGCAGGGCGTTGAGGTCGACCTTGAGGTCCATGAGATCCTGCCCGTCGAACCAGATGTGGCCGGAATCGGCCTCCTCGAGCAGGTTGATGCAGCGCAGCAGCGTCGATTTGCCGGAGCCGGACGCGCCGATGATGCACACGACTTCGCCGCGGTCGACCTCTAAGTCGATGCCCTTGAGCACGTGGAGGTCGCCGAAGGACTTTTCGAGCTGTTCGATTTTGATGATGGGATCGTTCGTCATAGCGTCCTCCTGTCAGTTTGAGCTGGGAAGTCCCAGATCGACGGTTTGATTGCCCTGGCGCCGCTTCGTGTTGTCCGGCGCGGTCATCCTTCCCGTGATGGCCTTGAGCAGGAGCGAGGAAAGATACGTCAGGAACAGGTAAACGGTGGCGGCGATGAGGTAGCACTCGGTGCCCTTATAATAAATGCCGGCGACGGAGCGCGTCATGAACATCAGGTCGGATACGCCCAGCACGCACAGCACGGAGGAATCCTTGATGTTGATGATGAACTCATTGCCGATGGCGGGCAGCGAATTTTTGATGGCCTGCGGGAAAACGACTCTGCGCATGGCCTGCCAGTGCGTCATGCCGAGCGAACGCGCGGCCTCCATCTGCCCCGCGTCGACGGCGAGGATGCCGCCGCGCAGCACCTCGGCAAGGTACGCGGTCGAGTTGAGCGAGACCGTGACAAGACCGGAGATGAAGAGCGACCAGACACGGTTGATCTCCGTGACGCTCATGCCGGTGCGCTTGAAGAGATTGAAGATCGCGTAGTAGAAGATGAGGGACTGCACCATCATCGGCGTGCCGCGGATGACGAAGATGTAGAAGCGGGCGAATTTGTTCGCGACGATCTTGATAAGCTTCACAAAGTCGTTGTTGCGCTTGTCGGGTTCCTGAATGCGGAGAAAGACCATGAGAAGCGCCAGCACGAACGCGATCGCCGTGCCGGCCAGCGCGAGCTGAACGGTCGTCCACACGCCGGTGACGAAGAGCGAGCGCTGGTTGTAGGCCATGTAGACCATGGAGGAGAGCGTGCCGGTGGGGTTGCTCTCGGCGTGGACGGCGGCGTGAACGACGTAGGCGAGCTTGAGCACGAAGCGGTCAAGCGCGAGCAGCGCGGCAGCCGCGGCGTCCAGATAGGAGAGATAACGGCTCAGACGCACGATGAAGGGGTGCTTGAGAATGGTCTCGCCGTAGCTGTTCCAATGCGTCCATTTCACGAGCAGCGCAAGCGCACTGACGGCAAGAAAAAGATAGCAGATCATGGCGAGCGCCGTACCGGGCACGGAGCCGGCGGGCAGAAAGCTGTACGGACTGGGCGCGGAATACCACAGGCTCAGGCCGGCAAGGGCGATGACGCTGCCGCCCAGATAAACATAACGGTGGTCCCGTGCGATGAAGCTCTGACCGCGGGACGTGGGGGTTCCTCTCATGGTGCTTCCTCCTTATGCGGCGTGGAGCCGCCGGTTACTTCGGCTGGTTGGCGACGGCGGTGTTCCACATCTCGGTGCGCGCGTCGCTGTCGATGGTGGCAAGGATCTCATTGATCTGCGCGAGCAGCTCGGTGTCGGACTTGCGCAGGCCCACGCAGGAGCCCTTGGCGGGCAGCGTGAAGCTGTTGCCCTCGCTGAAGGTGATGAGACGGAAATCGGGATTCGAGGCGAGGTAGCCCGGGGCGCTCTCCTCGTTGATGACGATGGCGTCGCAGGTGCCCTGCTGCAGGCGGGAGATCATGTCGGGCACGCTGCCGACGGGGCTGAGGTGCTCGACGCCCTCGATCTGGTCGATGACATCGTCGAGCGCGGTGCCCTGCTGGCCGAGCACGGCGGCGCCGGAGAAGTCCTGAATGGAGGTCGCGTTCTCATACGGCGAGCCGGCGAGCACCATCATGCTGTAAATCGTCTCCTTGTACGGGTCGGAGAAGTTGATGGATTCGCGGCGCTCGGCGGTGTCCATCATGCCGGCGATGATGGCGTCGATCTGACCCTGATTGAGCGCGTCGATCAAGCCGTCCCAGCTGAGCTTGACGATGACCAGCTCCTTGCCGAGCTGATCGGCGAGAATGCGTGCGATCTGTACGTCGTAGCCCTCGGCGTAAGCGCCGGCGACGTTCTCCACGGGAACGTTGGTGTCGGTCGCGGCGCTCTCCTGCCAGTTGCTCGGCGCGTAGGCGCATTCCATGCCGACGCGGAGCTGGCTGCTTTCGGTCGTGGAAGGAGTTGTTTCCTCTGCCGGGTCGTTTGCGTCCTGCGCGGGAGACGTCGTGCCGGCGCCGCAGGCGGTGAGGGCAAGCAGCATGAGGGCTGCGAGCAGGGTAGCGATGGTTCTTCTGAGGTTCATGGTGTTGCTTCCTTTCTGAATGGGAATTTGGCTCCGTGGGGGGAGTCGGCCCTTCGTTGTCCGCGCCAACGAGTTCGGAAACAGAAAAAGCCGTAAATGCTCGTGTGGAGCATTTACGGCAAATGATCTGCAATACCGGCAAAACCGAAAACGGCCTGCCGACTCTTCGATAGCGCTCCACAAATTGTGACAGTCCGGCGGATCTTCTCCGACGAGCCAGCAGAAAACGGCACAGGAACCGTTCCCCACTTCGGCGGCTTCCCCTTTCCCTTTATCCCGGATCTCTGCTCCGTATGGACTCGGTACTCTTGTCGGCCGCGCCTCTATCTCGCTCAACTGAATTGAGCCTATTCAATTGTTGACGTGAAGATACTACGGCGGCGCGCAAATGTCAAGCCCCCGCGGAGCGGTTCTCAAATTCTTGACAATCTTGCGCCGAAAATCCTCGCCGGCTTGTAGAATTTTACTACTCGCGCGGTTATTTATGCGCGGCAAAAGCGCGCGAAAAGGCTCGAAACGACCGCTTAACGGAATATTTATGCTCTCTGCCGCTCTGCGCCCTCCGTTTTAGGACGCTTTAACATAGTGCAAAGCGGGCGCTTTGCCAAGTAAATACAGCAGCGACGCGAAGCGGCAAGGCGGCTTTGGCGAAATGCACGGATTCTCGAAAAATGTCGCGCGAAATTTGTCATTTCCTTACAGGAAAATGGTTGATTTTTTTACACGGGCGTGCTATGATATCGCCATAAAGTGCAAAAAGGGGCCATGGCCCCTTTTCTGTTCCCGACCGGGAACAGATGTGCTGTGCTCGCCCGCGGGGAGCCGCGGAAAATATACTTGTAGGAGGACATTTTATGAAACGTAAATTGCTATCCGTTTTGCTGACGTTTTGTCTCGCGTTCAGCTTGCTGCCCACCGCCGCGCTGGCGGACGGCGAAGACACGCCTGCGCCGGCGGAAGTGCCCGCGGCGGCGGGGATCGTACTGCCTGAAGCAGCAGACGGCGTTATCACGTTGGATAATGGCGCCTATGTTATGTCTGGGGACACAACTGCTACTATCAAGGTTCCAAATGGTAAGAATGCTACGCTTGATCTGAACGGCAAGACATTGACGAACAAAACGGGTGAACACACCATTATTGTTGAAAATGGTGCAACGCTGACCATCACTGGCAACGGTATCGTAGATAATGTGTCGCACGGAAAAGCTGCTGTTTATAATGAGGGTACTGTTACCCTTGCGGGCGGCACCTTTAAGCGTTCTGTCGAAAAGGGTACCTATTCTCCCTATAGCGGCAACGGAAACAGCTGGTACACCATTGCCAACTACGGCACCATGGAGATTAACACTGGCGTTACCGTTGAAAACGCTGGCGGTTATTCCAGCATGATCCGCAATGGCAGCGACAGGGTAACTGCCAATTGCTATTTGACGATCAAGGGCGGCAATTTTGCCGGCGGCATCAACACGGTCAAGAACGATCGCTTTGGTGTACTGACCATCAATGGTGGTAATTTCTCTAATACTGCCCAGTACGTCATTATGAACTGGAACAAGGCTGAAATCACTGCTGGCACGTTCCAGACTCTGGATACTGCTTCCGCCGTACTGTTCACCTCTGCTTATGATAGCGATGCCAATACCGTTGGCAATCTGACCATTTCCGGCGGCGAATTCAAGCGTGCCAGCGATACCCAGGAAATGATTGTGGACCATTACGATGCATCCAACAGCGGTACCGCAACGGTAACCGGCGGCAAATTTGATGCTGACATTTCCGCCTACGTTCCCAATGGCTACATCCAGAACGAGAACGGCGCCGTGGAAACCTTGGGCGAAACCAACGCAGTTGCCAAGGTCGGCGGTACCTATTATAAGACGCTGGCTGACGCTGTTGCCGCCGCGCAGGACGGCGATACCATCACGCTGCTGAAGGACTGCTCGTCTGAGCGCGTTAATCTGGAAAGCAAGAGCATTACGATTGATCTCAACGGAAATACACTGACCTCGACCTCAGCCTACGGCGTGATGTTCTGTGCCAAGAACGGACACAAAATCACGGTCAACGGAACGAAGGAAGGCTCCAAACTCGTCGGTACGCTGATGGTAACGAATGGAACAGACGGTCATATCGAGATCAACGGCGGCACCTATGAAAGCAGCCAGTATTGCCCAATTTACATCAACGGCTCTGTCAGCACGGACAACTCCACGCTGACGGTCAAAAATGCTACGATCACGGCTTCTAACAGCGGCTCCAATCAGGATACGGGCTGTGGCGTGTATCTTGCGGGCTATAGCACAAGCGCCTTCGAGAACACCACAGTCACTGCACCCTCCACCGGTATCGAAATCCGCGCAGGCAGGCTGACGCTGACAAACTGCAACGTCACTGGTGGCAGTGGCAAAGTCACGGCCGACGCAAACGGCAACGGCACAACGGTCAAGAATGCGGCGCTTGCGATTTCCCAGCACACCACAAAGAAACCCATTGATGTGACCATCAACGGCGGTACGTTTACCGGCACAGCGCCGATTTATCAGACCGATGTGCAAGGCACTGGCTCCTCCAATGTCAAGGCGGAAGTTAAAAACGGTCAGTTCAACGGCGCGGTCAGCGCTACGACCGATGGCACCATCGCCGTTTCCGGCGGCACGTTCTCCAGCGAGGTCCCTGGAAATTGCTGCGCTCCCGGCTTTGTACCTACGCAGAACGGCAACACCTATGGCGTGGAGATCAAGGCGAACATGGCTGCCGAAGTCCTCGACGCACAGGGGAAAACCGTAGGCGCTTATGACACCCTTGCCGCCGCCATCACGGCGGCCAAGAACGGCGAGACCGTGAAGCTGCTGAAGGATGTGGAGTTGACCTCCACGCTCAATCTTGCAAAGAACATCACCATCGACGGTCAGGGCAAGTACACGATCAAGGCTGCCAACAACTTTATTGTCGGCAAAGATAACAACACCTGCTGCGTTCTCTACGTTTCCGGCGAGGTCACGCTGAAAGATGTTACAGTTAACGGCAATGAGAAGTGCCGCGTGATTTTCTGTGATAAGGGTAAGCTGACCATCGACGGTGCGACGATCACGAACGGCAAGGCTCCTAACTTTATCGGCGGCGTTTACATGACCAGCAGCGCGTCCTTTGAAATGAAGTCCGGCAGCATTACTGGCAACAAGAACGCTGAACTGTATCAGAATGAAAAGTACTTGCAGTACAGTTCCGATTTGTGGATTGGCGCCAATGCCAACGGCGCGCTGACTGCGATCAACGGCGGCACGATCGGTAACGTGTTTGTAAACGCCAATGCGTGGTCGGCCAGCAATCCTGGCAGCTTCACGATGAACGGTGGTACGGTCACCAATCTCTATGTGGAGCATGATGCCAACTACGGCGCAACATTCAAGTACAACGATGGTACGATCGAGCATTTGTATCTGTCCAAAGAAAACGGAAATGGTCAGTCCATTGAAGTCACGCCGGTTAAGGGCGTGATCTATAACGGCGGTGTCAAGGAAGAAGACTTAGTCACGCTTACCCTGAAGTATAACGATGGTGCAACTGCTGACACCACATACAATGTGGCCAGCGGCACGACCATCACCCTCCCCACGCCTGCCTACCGCAGCGGCTACACCTTCAACGGCTGGTATGACGGCAGCACCAAGGTGAGCAGCCCCTACAAAGTTACGAAGAATGTTATTCTTACCGCTTCTTGGAGCTACAATTATTCCGGCGGCAGCAGCTCCTACGACCCGACCTACTCCGTCTCTACCCCGAGCAAGACCGAGCACGGCACCGTGACCGTCAGCCCGAAGAATGCCAGCAAGGGCGACACCGTGACCGTCACCGTCAAGCCCGACAGCGGCTACGTCCTCGAGACCCTGACCGTCACCGACAAGAACGGCAACGAGCTGACGCTCAAGGACAAGGGCAACGGCAAGTACACCTTCACCATGCCTGCGGGCAAGGTCGAGGTCAAGGCGACCTTCATGGAGGACAACTCCATGCTGAACTTCTTCTACGACGTGCCCAACAACGCGTACTTCTATGAGGCCGTCAAGTGGGCGGTCAAGAACGGCATCACCACCGGCGTGGGCAACAATCTGTTCGCTCCCGAGCAGCCCTGCACCCGCGCGCAGATCGTGACCTTCCTGTGGCGCGCCGCCGGCTCTCCCGAGCCGAAGGGCGCTGCGTCCGGCATGAGCGACGTGGTCAGCGGCAGCTACTATGAGAAGGCCGTGGCGTGGGCCATCGAAAACGGCATCACCACCGGCACGACGACCAGCACATTCTCTCCCGACGCGACCTGCACCCGCGCGCAGGCGGTGACGTTCCTCGCCCGCGCCCTGAAGGCCAAGGCGGCGAGCGCGGCGGAGTTCTCCGACGTCCCGACCGACAGCTACTTTGCGGACGCGGTTGCCTGGGCGGCGGCCAACGGCGTGACCGAGGGCATCGGCGGCGGCCTGTTCGGCTCCGACAACGATTGCACCCGCGGCCAGATCGTCACGTTCCTCTACAGAGCATACAACAAGTAACGGGAACGCGCTCCCTCAGACAAAACAAAGAGAAGAGGCCCATCTGCCAAAGCAGATGGGCCTCTTTGTATCTCGCGGCGGCTCAACTCCTGCTGAGCTGCGCGGTGAATTTGCTCATCGTGTTTCCTCGGTCAAAATCCTTCCGGAAATGTTCTGCGCGGCAGACGTTATTGCGCGGATGCGTGCAAAACGCGGGCGACCCGGTACGATCGGTCAAAGGCTCTTCACGAGCGTCAGGATGTTCGACCCGTCCGCGTATTCATAGGTCACCTCGTCCATGAGCTTCTTCACCATGAAGATGCCGAGACCGCCGACCTCCCGCTCTTCCGCCGACTGCGTTGTATCCGGGTCGGGCTTTTCAGTGGGGTCATAGGGCCGTCCGTTGTCGGAAAAGCGAAGCGTCGCCTTGCCGTCCTTCAGTGAGCAGCCCAGCACGACGCCGGTCGCGCCGCTGTAGCGGGCGATGTTGGAGAAGATCTCATCCACCGCTACGTTGACCTGAGCGATCGCCTTCATGGGGGCTCCCGCCTCGGCGAGGATGCCCTCAAAAAAGTCGGTGGCCTGCGGCAGCTGCTCCAGCGTCGGCGCGAGATTGATCTTTTTCATGTCCGACGACTTCATCTCGATGCAGAGCATGGTGATATCGTCGAACTGGTCCGCGCCGCCCGCGAACTCGTCCACATCGCGGTGCAGAGCCTCCAGCAGCTGACGGCACGAGCCGCCCTCGGCGGCATTCAGCGCACGGAGCATCCGGTCAGTCCCGTAGAGCGTGTTGGAGGCATTCGTCGCCTCCGGCACGCCGTCCGTGTAGACCACCAGACGGTCTCCCGCGTCCAGCTCCAGCTCGTATTCGCGGTATCGGGCGCCCTCCATGCCGGCCAGCACGAAGCCGTGCCTATCCTTGAACAGCTCAAAGGAGCCGCCGCGGCGCATGATGGCCGGATACTCGTGGCCTGCGTTGGCGCACTTCATTTTTCCCGTGGAGATCTCGAGGATGCCCAACCAGACGGTGACGAACATCTCCGCTTCGTTGTTTTCGCAGAGCTGATCGTTCACCTTTTCCAGCACGGCCTTCGGGGACAGACCGCTCTGCGCGGCGGATTTCAGCAGCGTTTTGGAGATCATCATAAACAGCGCCGCGGGGACGCCCTTGCCGGATACGTCCGCCATGACCAGCGCCAGATGGTCGTCGTCCACCAGGAAGAAGTCGTAGAAGTCGCCGCCGACCTCCTTCGCCGGAGTCATGGAGGCGTAAATGTCAAACTCGTGACGCTCGGGGAAGGCGGGGAAGATGCAGGGCAGCATGGACGCCTGAATGTGGCGCGCCACGTCCAGCTCTGCGCCGATGCGCTCCTTTTCCGCGGTGACGCGGCTGAGATTTTGAATATATTCATTCAGCTCCGACACCATGTACTGGAACGAATGGGCAAGCTCCTCCAGCTCGTCGCCGGTGTTGACCTCCACCCGAAAGTCGGACAAGGCCGCCATCTTGCTCTCCACCAGCCCGATGGCGGCGTGGTGCAGAGTCCTCAGCGGACGGATCAGAATGCGCCGCACATAGTAGTAGTACGCGAAAATGGAAAGCAGCAGAACGGCCAGTACCACGCACAGCGTCAGAACGAGAAATTGCCGGATCTGCTGGTCGATCATGTCCATCGAGATGTCCACGCTGGCCAGCGCCACCGGTGTGCCGGCTTTGTTGAGAATGGCGACGTAGGCCGACGCCAGATAGCCGTACTCCTCGTTGTTGGTGATGAGGATGGTCTGCTCCGCGTCGACGGCGAAGGCCCCGTGCATCAGCTCGTTGCCGCCGCCGTAGTAGGCGTCGGTGTCGCCGAGGTCGCAGACGCCGTCCTCGCCGGGAACGCCCGCGTCCCAGATGTAGTACATGACCTCATCCTCCGGCACGACCACATAGAAGTATTTCAGCCCCAGCTTCTCCCTGGCGTCCTGCAGGTAGCGGTGGATCTCCTCGTAATAGGCGTCCTTCTCGCCGGTCCGGTAGTATTGCTCCACGCGGTCTCCGTCGATGAGATCCGCCGCCACGGAGGCCTGACCGAACGCGAGAGAGGCGTATTGCTCCTCCATCCGCGCCCGGTACAGTTGGGCAATCGAGGGGGCCAGGATCGCCGCGAGGACGGCGGCCATCGCCACCAGTCCCAGCAGCAGCTTGGGCTGTAACCGTATGCTCCTTGCTCGTTTCATGTCCGCACCTCCATCGGATGGATATGAAGCCGCAAATGACCGTCCCTTACGCGGTAGAGCGCCCGCGTGGGGGACAGACGCTGCACCTCACAGGGCAGCGGAGCCGTGCCGGCCTCTACCGCGGTCACATAGAACCACGCGCCGCTCAGCTCCACCTGAGTCATGGAATTGTATTTTCGGAAGATCGCCAGGGCCTCCGCCCGGCTCATTTCAGGATGCAGCGTCAGCAGCGCGGATGCGGGACGCTTCCAGTAGGGCTGCTTCTCCGCCTGCGGCCGGCCGGCGGCCCAGCGGTCGTCGAGGTGCTCGAGGAGGTCCTCGACCGTCGCGCGCGCCCACGCCGCGCTTTGCAGATAGACGTCGATGCTGTCCGTGTCCGCGGTTATGTCAATGGTATGCTGCGCCAGAACGTCGCCGCCGTCCAATCGCTGCGCCACCTTGTGCATCGTCACGCCGGTGCATGACAGCTCCCGCTCCATGGCTCCCTCGATGGGGTAATAGCTGCGTCCCTGCGGGAGCAGCGAGCTGTGGGTGTTGATGCCGCGGAACGCGGGAAGCTCCTCCGGCAGCGTCAGGATGCGGTCATACTCCGCGATGAAAAACAGCTCGCAGCCCTCCTCCGTGAAGTACCGCCGGATCTCCTCCGGCGAGATGGCCTCGTAGTGGACGGGGATGCCGAGCTCCCCCGCCCGCTTTACGATGGCATATTCCGTGAAATAGTCCTCGTCGTTGTGATAGGTATACAGCGCCAGCACCTGATGCTTTTCCACAAAATATTCAAAGCACGACAGGAACACGTCGCTGCCGAAATAAACGACTTTCATCGCTTTTCCCTCTCTGCCCTCAAATCTTGATGATCAGTGTGTTGAAGCCCTGATAGCGGCGGTAGAAAAATTCCTTCGCCCGCTTTTTGATGACCAGCACGCCCATGCCGTCCATGTCGAAATCCTCGTCCCGGCTGGCGCGGGAGGTATCTAACGCAAAGGGATTGAAGGTCGTGGCGTCGTCCCGCAGATGCAGCTCCAGCACGCCGCTCTCGTCCATGATGGCCGTCAGCTGGAGGTAGCCGTCCGTCCGCCCCTGAAAGCCGTGCTTCAAGATGGCCATGCCGAGCTCCTCCACGGTCATGGTCGAAAACATCTGCTGCTTCATGTCCGCGCCCCAGACTTCGCAGAAGGCCTCCAGCTCGCGGCACACGTCCATCACATCCTCCGCGTTGCTGAGGATCGTCCGCTGGAAGATGCGCTCCTCCGGCAGCTCCGCTTTCTTATAACGGCCGCCGAGTCCCAGCAGCAGGAACACCGCCAGCGAGCCGGCCTCCGTCAGCAGGAACAGCAGCCAGAAGCGCTGCAACCCCAAGGCATAGCACACGAACGTCAGCGGGATGAGCAGCACCGCGCCGCGCAGCGTCTCCAGCAGGAACGACGGCTTCTCATTCTCGCAGGCCTGATAGTAATTGCACAGCAGGATATTGATGCCGGCGAACAGCGCCCCCGCACCGTAGAGCCGCAGCGCGGTACACGCCAGCGCCTCCGACGCCGAACCGGCGATGCCGAACAGCAGGCACATTCCCGCGGGCCACAGCTCCACAAGGGCGATCAGCGCGCCGCCCACCGTCAGTCCCGCCGTGAAGCCGAGACGCACCGTGTTCCGCATTCCCTGCCGGTTGTGCTCGCCCTGATAGGTAGAGAGGATGGGCTGCATGGCGCGCCCCGTTCCCTCAAACAGGTACAGGATCAGGTAGGAGGTATTCTGAATGACATCGAACACCGCCACCGCCGTTTCGCCGCCCAGACGGATCAGCAGATTGTTGCACACGAGGAAGAAGATCATCTGGTACAGGTACTGCACCGAGGTGGCCATACCCGCCTTCAGCGCGGAAAGGGCAGGGACGAGCCAGCGCCCGCGCGGCAGCGCGAAGCGCAGCGTGTGCTTCTGACCGAAAAAGCCCGGCAGATAGATGGCGATGGTGATGATCTGTCCCAGCGCGGTGGACAGCGCCGCGCCCCGCGTGCCCATGTCCAGCGCCAGCACCAGCGTGATGTTCAGCGCGATGTCGCAAAGGTTGCCTATGACCGAGCCGGCGCCGGCGCGGCGCTGACTCCCGTCGTTGCGCAGATAGTAGTTGAACACGTTGGACAGGTAGAACAGCGGCGTGGCCGCGACGAGGATCTGCAGATAGTCCCTTGTGGCGGCATACAGCGCGCCGTCTGTGCTCCGCGTGCCCAGCAGCGCCAGCAGCGGGTCCATGAACACGCTGCCCAGCACGGCGGTCGTGACGCTGAAAAGCAGCGCCAGCGCGAGCACACCGTGAAAGCTGTCCGCGGCCTCCTGCGTTTTGCCCTGACTCAGCAGACGGGAATAGCGAACGGAGCCGCCCAGTCCGAGGCCGTGGGCAAACATGCAGTTGATCATGTAGACCGGCAGGATCAGACCGATGGCGGCAAGTCCCACGGCGCCCAGCCGCTGCCCCACCACCACGGCGTCCGCCATATCGCTCAGCGCCCAGCCGAGCGACGAGAGCATGGCAGGGACCCACAGTCCACGGAACATCCGAGCGGTAAAGCGGTCCGCCGTCCGATGTGCGGCGGGGCTCATCATCCGCATGGTGTTACTCAATGGTCAGAATATCGGAGAAGCCGGTCACCTCAAAGATCTCCATCACCGACTCGCTCACATGGGTGAGCACCATTTTGCCCTGACGGTTCATCAGCTTCTGCGCGGACAGCAGCACGCGCAGTCCCGCCGAGGAGATGTACTCGACCTGCCCGAAGTCCAGACGCAGCTCGGTGACGCCGTCAAGGTCGGCCTTCAGCTCCGTTTCCAGCTGAGGGGCGGTGGTGGTGTCGATGCGGCCCTCAATGGCCAATGACAGCGCGGAATCCTTCTTTTCTTTTCTGATCTCCATGATTTTTCTCCTCCAAAAAACGATTGAATTTTCAGTGTGCGGCGAAGGGCCGCGCGTTTCATTTTCTATGATAGCTGTATCCAGTGTAACACAAGCGCGGCTTTTTCTCAACGAAAAAAGTAAATTCTGCCGAAAATCGGTGTGCGGACGGCGGACGACGGGCCTGTCCCGTGACGCGCACGGGGCTCCGCCCGGTATGAAAAAGAAAAGCGCCGCATACCCTCTACCAAAACAAAATGGGGAGGATATGCGGATGTTTTTGCGGTTTGCCTTGAGGAAAAAGCGTGGGAAGCGGGAGGCGGCGAAGCCGCGCTTTCTTGTTCTGCGGCGCAGGACGCTGACCGTCGGTGCGGCGCTGCTGGCGGCGGCAGCCATCTTCGGCGCGGTGAACGCGCCCGCCGCCGTGCGGGCGTCGGCCGCGACGCGTCAGCTGCCCATCTATTGCGTCGAGCGCGACCAGAAGGTGTGCAGCATCTCGTTCGACGCCGCCTGGGGGGCGGACAACACGCAGAAGATTCTCGATGTGCTCGCGGACTACGGTGTGAAGTGTACCTTCTTCGTCGTCGGCAACTGGGCGGACCAGTATCCGGAGCAGGCCAAGGCCATCGTAGACAGCGGC
>OODI01000669.1_pt1 | contig 15274 bp, 7 predicted proteins | sample 1671141 | NCBI WGS metagenome assembly OODI01 (sample SAMN06348126, study PRJEB24527) | human gut metagenome | biome: human gut; feature: ankylosing spondylitis patient; material: feces | host: Homo sapiens | place: China | collected 2015-10 | reverse complement strand
TTAAACGGAGGTGTTGCCATAAGTTTCTTATTTTATTACGTAATGTTAGTTAGTGTGGCAAAGGTAGTAATTAAGAATGAAGAATGGCGAATGATGAATGAAGAATTAAGAATGAATAACGGAGAAAAGCAGGAACAGCAAAAGACAATCATAAACTATAAACAACGAGCGGTAAACAAGCTATGCCATTCATTGACATCTGCCGTTCACCGCTCACTATTTTATTTACAGTTTGCTATTTATCATATCCTGTTTATCATCCACAGTTCGCCATCTGCTACTCTATTATAATTCGATTGCTTCAATCCGTTTGATTAACTCGTTTCCAAGAGCTGTTTTATCTTCAATATGTTTCAATACTGCTGTCACAAAGGTATTGCTTTCGAAATCACCGCGTACCTGCTCAAAATCCAGCTTCATTTCATCGTGAGAACCATCAGCACCGAATCCAGTCATGGAAGACAACGAAAATTCTTTCTTGGCATCCTCATATACCATCTTATCCAATCCGACAACAGCTTGCTGCCACGCTTTCACGATACCGATGATATCTTGCGCTGTTATCGTTTCCGGATCTAAGCCATAAAATTCCTGAATCTTATGATAAGCCCATGTCCATTCATAAGTATAATAATTCTCGTGCATTTCCGCGAAGCTTGCATTGATGGACTTTAAACGATTGACTGCTCCTTTCTCAATACCATCCAGTAGTCGGTCGATCTCACTCTTGGGAGCAATCAGTCCGGAAACATCTACCCATTCACCGATACCAATTTCCGTATCGGGTTTCAGGCGTTGGCGGATTTCTTCATTGCTCTGGAAGTTAATGCCTTCCAGTCGTTTTATAATGGAGTTTCCTAAGAACTTGTGAATAGCAATTTCATAAAAACGGATTCCGTTGTTCAAAGAAGAGTTCTTGATTTTAGCACTCTGGTAAGAGTAGATTTCTGAAGTTTCACCGGACACACGTTTCAATTCTTTCAAAATGGAACGCCCTTTGAACATCTTCTGAATGGTATAAGGACTCAACAGGTTATAGTTGATATAATCCAGCCTGTTCGGGTCTTTACGATTATCACGTTTCGGCCATTTTTGTGCGTCACGGATAGTACCTACACTTCTTAAGTTGACTCCCGGAACCAGATAAGTCGTATTCCGCTGCTCTATCAGGTAGGAGAAAGGAAGATTAGAAGTATCGGCATGATTGACATGACGTCCCATGACCAATGAGAAAGCTCCGACACGTGCCGGCCACAAGATATAGGAATCAGAAGTGGTCTTCGCTCCCCTTTCCATCGTTCCTTGATGGATAGGCCCCAACTTATACATGTGGTTGCTCTGATTGGATCCCGAACCTGCATTCATAAACGAGAACATTCCGGCAATCAGCAAAGTAGATTTATGATGTGTCACGGTGAAAGGACCTGCGAAAATAGCACATGCCTCACCGTTCTCTCCTTGGCAATTACTAAAAAACAAAGAATCGGAAGCGGAATAATTATGTCCCAATTTACAGGACTGCCCGACGAAGCAACGGGTCAGCATCGTACCGTCATCCACTTTTGAACCGGAAGAGATAATGAAGTCGTCACAAATTACCCCGTGACCGATATGTACAGGCGCTGTCACATTACTATTGACGCTTCCATTGGATAAACGGCAAGTTCCACAAATATGGCAGTAATCACCAATCCGGACATTCTTGATCGAGCCCGTATTGAGAATCATCACATGATTGCCAATACTGCCGACAGCAGAAGCATGTTTATTGGAATAATAATCCGCAATAGATTTCATACGGTTAATCAGTTCGGGACGATGGCGATACAACGCAAGTATATACGCCTGATGAGCAGACAGTTTATCGTTCATCAACACTTCACGACCTCCTGTTTCATTCAAGACAGCCACTTCTACCCCATTACCGAAAGTGCTTAATCCATCCACTAAAATAATATCTACATTCTCAATGAAGGTATCACTACCGATCTCATAGTTAGCAATGTAGTTCTGGATATTCTCAATACAACAGTTATCGCCCACTGATACATTATGCAACGTCACATGACGCAATCCCGAATGTTTCTTGATTCCCCCCGGCAATGTAAATTCTGATTCAAATACCCCCAGTTTCACTTCACCCGAGAAACGGGTATGATGGACGTATTCACAATTAAAGCCCTCTGCCACTGATACATTTCCCCAATCATCGGCCAGACACGACTGGCTCTTCAACTGAAGTACCTCATCTTCAGTCAATCTACGATAGTCTTTCATATACTAAATGATTTATGAGTTATGATTTATGAGTTCTGATTTATGAACTGTGAATTGTTGTCCGTCAGAATCGCACAGCCAACTCATAATTCAGAAATCAGAAATCATAAATCCCTCCCGTTTATTCTTCCTCTTCTTCGTAGGTCTGATAAAGAAAATCGTTATAGGGATATTTCTGAACGTGTAATTCTTTCACTCGCTGATAAACTACATTTTTCAGTTCGTCTATATTGATTCGTTCGCGGGCGGAAATAAAGAGGCAGTTATCCTCCATTTTTGCCATCCACGTCTTCATCAGTTCTTCGAGTGTTAAGTTTTCCTTTGTTCGGGGGGTAAGGTCGTCCGGCGCTTTCTCCACGTAGGTGTAGGCGTCTATTTTATTGAATATAAGTATCATGGGTTTGCCACCGCCGCCAATGTCGGCAAGTGTCTTGTTCACCACTTCGATCTGTTCTTCAAATCCGGGGTGAGAGATGTCTACTACATGCACCAGTAAATCGGCTTCACGCACCTCATCCAAAGTCGATTTGAATGAGTCTACCAGGTCAGTGGGCAACTTACGGATAAATCCGACCGTGTCCGACAGAAGAAACGGCAAGTTATCGATGATCACTTTGCGTACCGTTGTATCGAGTGTAGCGAACAGCTTGTTTTCGGCAAACACTTCGCTCTTTGACAGCAAGTTCATGATGGTCGATTTTCCAACATTTGTATAGCCGACCAATGCAACACGGATCATGCGTCCGCGGTTCTTACGCTGAGTAGCTTTCTGTTTGTCTATTTCCACCAGACGTTCTTTCAATAGTGACATACGGTTGAGGATGATACGGCGGTCCATTTCGAGCTGCGTTTCACCCGGTCCGCGAAGTCCCACAGAACCTCCTTTACCGCTTCCGCTACCGGAGCCACCACCCTGACGTTCCAGGTGAGTCCAGAGTCGTTGCAAACGTGGTAACATGTATTTGTACTGAGCCAGTTCTACCTGCGTTTTCGCATTGGCAGTCTGTGCACGCATCGCAAATATATCGAGGATCAATGAAGTACGGTCTAGTATCTTTACTTTCAGTTCGGCTTCAATGTTACGTATTTGTTTCGCGGAAAGTTCATCATCAAAGATAACCATTCCCACTTCACGTTCTTCTTCCTCTTCTGTCCGTATATATTGTCTGATCTCTTCCAGTTTTCCTTTTCCGACATAAGTAACCGAATTGGCTGTCGGTAATTTCTGTGTAAATCGTTTCACTACCTCCGCCCCAGCCGTCTCAGCAAGGAAAGCCAATTCATCCAGATACTCGTTCGTTTTCCGCTCATCCTGCATCTGGGTAATGAGTCCGACAAGTACTGCGGTTTCTACTTTGGCTTCGGATATTATAAATTCTTTCATTCTTTAACTTCTACTATATAAATCTAAATATGGTCGCAAATATAACAAAAAAAAAGAGGACAATGTTGTATTGTCCTCTTTTTCGTAACCATTTATAGTAATTCAATTATAAATCAAACCATAACTTTTCCCAAATCTTCGGAGATTCTTTCGGTGCATTGATATTAGCAGTCATCTCTTCCGGGCTATACTCCCATCTTCTGATCAGTTCTTTTGAAGTTGCATCTTCCGGCACTTGTAAGGTCGGGACTTCATTTCCAGCAGTACCAGAACGTCTCCACTGTACAAACTCCTCAAACGGACGATCCATTAAATCAATCCACTGCTGCATATGAATCTCATACAGTGCTTTCTCCTGAGTCAGCGCTGTCAATTCCGGCAAACCTGTAACATATGTATCAATATCCGCTTCCGCTACTCCATAAAATGCACATGCTTCCCGAATGCCTTTCTTATACAATTCATTAGCCTTCGACAAATTCTGAGCAACTCCCAAACCGCGCGCATAAGCTTCCGCTTCCAGAAGCAACTGCTCCTGGCAAGAGTATATTAACTCCGGTGCATCTTTTCTGAAAAGATAACTGCTCACAACAGATGATAACATATTATCTTTGTCATCAGTAACAGCAGGTTCACGGTTACCTAAGCCTCTATATACACCGTCGGCACCCGGTTCAAAATAACAAGGAATACGGGGGTCATTACGTTCCTGCATCGGCTTCAGCATATAGTTGCTGGCAAAAAACAATATCTGTGTACCGCCAACCAATTCTATAAGTTCATACTTAGGATTCTGGTTACCCGGTTCTGCAGAATAAGGGAACACCAAATTATCTGATGCTGATGATACCATGCCTCCAGCCTGTAACAACGTACCAATGGCAGTAGCTTTAGAAGGATCTTTGTCCACCATAACCATCAGTGTTCTGAACTTTAAAGATTTGGCCAAAGTCATCCATTTATTCATATCACCTTTATAATAGATATCGTATTCATCAATCGCATTGGCATCATTCAAATCCATGATCTGCAGTGCTTCATCAAGCAATGACAACACCCCATTCAATACACTTTCCTGAGAATCAAATTTCGGATACTTAATTGTTCCGTTCCAAGATTCAGTGAAAGGGATATCCCCCCATAGCATCGTCGCTTCATACATATGTTCAGCCAACAGAATCTTACACTGTGCAATAGCATTGTGATTCACCGGATCTGCTTCTTCCGCATTTTTAATAGCCAGCATCAAGTTATTACCACCGACAGAGTAGTAATGTTTCCACGTATTTCCTGTACTATAAGGGGAAATGGTATATACCGATTCATCCCAGCCACCATAATCAAGTCCACCATCAACCTGACACTGTGAACTCATTGATAACGGAATATAGAAGTCACCACCGGTACGTGTTCCGGCCCAGTTTACGGCTACATAGTTAAACAAATATCCGGGATCAACTTTCTCGGCAGTATTGGGGTCATGGTTGATATCAAGCCAGTCGCTGCATGAAGTAAATAACCCACATGTCAAAGCGCTCAATGCATATGCTAATATTTTCTTTTTCATAATCATGTTCGTTTAATTCTTACAATGTTAGTCTGAGATTAAATCCGAAACTTCTGGTAGAAGGGATACTGTTAAACTCTACACCGCCTCCGATCTGAGAAGGACCGAAGAAGTTAGCTTCCGGATCAATATGCGGCACATGATCTTTGATGATCCATAAGTTACGTGCCTCGAAGCCTAAATCCAATGATTTAACAAAGAAACTCTTAAACCATTTACGCGGAAAACTATAGGACAATTGCACTTCTCTAAGTTTCACAAATGATGCATTATAGATATTTCCTTCATTATTACTGGAGTTCGCCACATGCTGCCAGTAGTCCTGCATACTCTTCACCGGAACATCATTAGGTCTGTAAGTTCCGTCATCCTGAAGAATAACACCCGGTTCAATAAAAGAGGCATCTTCACGGTGAGCCACTGTTTCTGCAGCCAAACCACTGCTTCTCAAATTAGCTACTGTTTCCGAATATAAGGAACCTCCATGACGGATATCAATCAAGAAACTAAAAGTCAGCCCTTTATAAGTAAGTGTATTGTTGATACCCATTGTAAAGTCAGGATAAACGTCTCCCAAACGTACGTTATTGACTGTTTCTCTCAAACCTGTCTTAGAGTTAATTACATAATTACCTTGATCATCACGCTTCCAGGCAGTACCGTACAAACCGAACGAATCACCTTTGGCAGCCTTAATCTGCAAACCACTCAATCCGCTAGTCAATGTATATTCATCAAGTCCTTCAGCCAACTCTTCTACAGTCTGCTTATTAGAAGCAAACGTTGCATCCAAGTCCCATTTAAAGTTACGTGTTTCTACAGGAGTCAAGCCCAAAGTTACTTCGACACCCTTATTGGCAATCTTTCCGGCATTGATATTATTAGCAAAGTAACCTGTTGATAACGGGACATCAATACTTACAATCTGATTCTTTGTGATATTGCTATAATAAGTCATATCCAAACGAATCTTTCCACCAAAAAAACGTAAATCAGCTCCGACTTCGAATGAACTTTGGTTCTGAGGTTTCAAGTTTTCATTCGGCAGAACACGAGGCCCGGTAAAACCAACCAGTCCCATGTGTGGGAAAGTATTGACATTACCCAGATATTGCAAAAAGTAAGTACTAGCTGGAGTATATTTAAATGCCAAATTGTACGGATCTTCGTCACTACCCACATTCGCATAACTTAAACGAATCTTACCGTAATTCAGGATGTCTTTATTCTCCATCAATTCTGTGAAAATAAAGCTACCGCTGATAGATGGATAGAAATAAGAACGGTTATTAATAGGCAGAGTAGACGACCAGTCATTACGTCCTGTTACATTAATAAAAAGCATATCTTTGTATCCCAAGCTAATATCTCCGTATAAACCGACAAGACGTTTCTTTTCATAATAATTCACCGGAGTAGTAGATTTCGCATTAGTATATGTATACAATCCGTCAACTACCAGGTTCTGAGCTTGTACATTTTCATTCTTCCATTCTTCCTGATAGAGATTATGACCTACCATCGCCTTAAAATGATAATCATTGGCAAAAGTCTTCTCATAGGAAACCATTAAGTCATTATTTATAATTCTTTTATACAAATTCCAAGTCTGAAACTTACCATTTAAGGCTCCTACAGTACCCTTTGCGTAAAGTTTACGTCTTCCTTCTGTATAGAAGTCAGTTCCGGCATTGTTAGTGATAGTCAATCCTTCAATCGGCTTATAAGTCAATGTGATATTACCGATCATACGATCCAGATTATTGGTAAATTTATTCTTATTAATAATCCAGTACGGATTATTACTTTTGCCTTCCGGATCCAACGTAACCTGTTTGCCATTTTCATCAATCCAGTTCTGCTTAATATCATGAATATCAATCGTTCTTGGCAATCCATTGATTAAAGGAATCAGCAAGTTGCTATCATTTGCCCCCTGTGCCGGACGACCTTCAGAATCTGAACGTATATATTGGGCAGAGATGCGTCCTGTGAAGTTGCTAGTAAAGTTCATACCTGCATTCACAGAGAATGCATATTTGTTATAGTCAGAACCTGGCACAACACCGGTCTGATTAGTAGAAGTAAAGCTCAAACGGAAATCAGCCTTTTCACCACCTCCGGCTACTGACACATTATTAATATAGCTCATTCCGGTTTCATAGAAATCCTTCACATTATCAGGATTTGCTTTCAAGGTCACTTTATCTCCTTTATAATCTGTAAATTGCTGATCTTGTACCGATGAAATCTTCGGTCCCCATCCATTCAGCATTTTTACATTATATACTCCGTAGCTACCTTGTGCATACTCATTCTGGAAATCAGGCAATTTAAGTACATTCTCAAATCGTGTTGAAGAGTTTACCGTAACAAATACCGGTGAATTCTTCTTCCCTTTCTTAGTAGTAATAACAATTGCACCGTCTTTTGCACGTGCTCCATACAATGCAGTTGCAGCTGCACCCTTCAATACGTTAATAGATTCAATATCGTCAGAGTTGATATCTCCTGCACGGTTACCTACATCGACTATACCATTGGTTCTGTCAGGATTGTAAGAACCATTGTCAATAGGAAGTCCGTCAATAATAAATAAAGGGGAAGAAACTGTGCCAATAGAGGAAGCACCACGAATCTGTATACTTGAACTACCACCTACCGTTCCAGACGACTGTGCAATTTGCAAACCTGCAATCTTACCGGACAATGAATTAAGCACATTACTTTCACGCGCTTTAGTTATCTCATCTCCTTTTACACTGGATACTGCATAACCTAAAGATTTTTCAGATCGCTTAATACCCATAGCTGTTACCACTACCTCTTCAAGATTCTGAGAATCAGACTTTAACAAAACTTTCAAAGTAGGTTTGATTACGACTTCTTGTGTTTGCATACCAATATACGAAATCTGCAAAGTCTTTGCAGAACTAATGGATTTATATATAACTGATAATCAGTTAGGTATATAGGGGATAAATCAGTAACACCAGTCGATATTTTATCAAGCAGAAATAGCTTATATATCTATTTGACAGTTAATTACCCTAATTCAGCTAATGTTTTACTCTCTTTTATGTAATACCACTTCTCTACCGAAATGAAAACTATTTATCTTATAATCAATATTATATCTATAAAACAAGGAGCTATTATAAACAAAAAATAGTATCATGCTATAAGAGGCGCTTTTATTTGTATACAATTAATCAGGTAATGGATGTTGCTAATTAAAAACATTGTCCCATTCATTTTTCTTTTAAAGGCAAGGAAATATTGTAAATATTGGAGACTGCTTATATGTTGATCTGTCTTAGTTGAGGTTAGATTGCAAAAAAGGCTGCTCCGATCATTGGAACAGCCCTCTCTATATTTAAACTCTTCTGTTAAAAATCGTCAGCAGGGAAACCTGTTCGACGGAAGCCTGAAACCTTATAAGTTAATCCATCTTCATCGTCGTCGAATTGTACCATATATACGATACTGTCAGCAGGCATACCACTAGGAGTTGTGGCAGCTTTTTCCAGTACCTTGCCATCAGTTATTTTCACTTTGGATTCATATGTTACATTATCCACAAAGCCTGTTGTCGAGAAAGTCCGCGCTGCATAATTCACGTTTACTTTCAGTTTATATTCCCAGAAGTTTCCTAAATCATCCAGCCACATTTCAGTTTCACTGTTGCTGGCTGTATTGTAAGTACTCATTTGCAGATGTCCTGCTCCGAAAGGATCTTCTACTTCTTTCCCGTCAATAAATGCATTCACTGTCACCCACCAGTCTCCTGCCATTTTTTCAACAGCAGTACCACCTGGTTCTGTATCGTTGTCGCATGCCACGAATGTAAAAGCCAGTGAAGCTAAAAGTAATATCATATATTTCTTCATAATCGTATTTTTATTGTTTTACTATAATGTCAAAAGATAGCTGACCGGCATAAGCAACAGTCCATTTCAGAGTCCCAGTCGCAGGGTCCAATAATGTATTAGTCATTTGATCCATGGAATCTCCCCAACCTGCAACATAACTTTCCAGAGGAGTAATGGTATTATCATCATTCAATTCGAATTTGCCAACCATTGCATAGTCCGGTCCATAGCCAGCACGCTGGTCATACCAGCCTCCTAAGAAATCGCTGATATAAAAAATCCCCGGTTCCATCTGGAAAATCACAATCTCATATCCACTGAAAGCTACCACAGAAGGGGCGGTACGTTTGCTTCCTTCGGCTACGGTATAAATTCCGGATTTCAAAGGAGAAGCAGTATTATCTGCCACATATACTGTTCGTGTAAATGTTTTGGCAAAACCGTCCTCGTTGTATGCCGCATATACTAAATTGTAGATTCCCGGAGTGTTGACATCAACACTTCCTTTTATCTGAACAGATTCAGTGATATCCTCTCCGTTCATTTCCGCATAATATCCCGGTTCCACATAAGGCTGTCCTTTTTCCAGAACGATCTTTTCATCACCCTCTCTTTCCAACGTAACAAAATAGGTGACTTTAGAAGTGTCATCTGTTGATTTGTCGCAAGCTCCAAAGACAAACGGCAAACATACTAATATGCTGTATATTATATTTTTCATACGTAAAACTTACTAAGTTATTGGTTACTATTTGATATCCCACCAAACCGGAGTACTTCCCGGTACCCCTGCAGGAGTATTCACATTTTGCTGACGTGCGCTTAATGGATAAGTCATACGTTTCATCAGTCCACCCGCTTCCAGACCATTAGTCCATGGGGCAACTAACTCTCCCGGAGTGTATACTGACTCATTAGCCTGTATCTGTGCTGCTGAATAAGAAGACAGTTTCGGACAATCCGTACGACGAATCTCACTCCATGCTTCCATATGATCCATATAGAAAAGAGATACCCATTTCTGCATATAAATCAAGTTTAACTTGTCTGCCTGTGTAGAAGCAGCAGACCATGCACACGCTCCTTCCAAAATGGTATTCTCTTGACCTGCAAATCCACGAACGGCAAAGTCTGCAGTTACACCTGCTTCATAAGCACTCTTTGCATTCGCATCATCATTGTGAAAACGAGCATATACCTCAGCTATCAGGAATTGTAATTCAGCCTGAGTAAAGAAATAGACAGGTTTTGTGGCTCCGATAGAGTAATCAATCGCACTTACGTTTTTGTTTTTCCAGTTGTCAGTACCCAGAATGCTTTGCATATGTGTTTTTCCTCCGGGAAGTTGACCGACATACTTTCCATCCGCATCTGTTTTACTAATACCATAAGCGATTCGAGGGTCTCCTGTGCTGCTTAAATAAGATACTAACGGATAGGCAGCACAATGATTACCGGTCAAGCCGACCGCATTCGTATTATACCATGGATTCCGTTTGTCTGTTTCATCCAAGAAACAATCCAATTTCACGTCACCGGTAAAGAATTCGTTGTTTTGTACTAAGGTCTTCACTTTCTCTGTATACGAAGCCGCATCTATGTTGGCATCAATGAAACGCAGATACATACGGAGGCGAAGAGCATTGGCAAAACCTTTCCATTGAGCGATATTTTTGTTGAATATCAAATCCGGCACATCCATACCACTTCCATCCAAAGCAGCTTCTGCCGCATCTATCTCACCTAATATACCTTTATATACTGTTTCACCCGTATCCCACTTAGGTGTGGCATTGGCATTACCTTGCAGAGCTTCCGAATAAGGTGAGTCACTGGTATTATCTACCATTATCTGAAAGGCATATGCTCTCAGTATGGTAGTGGCGAATCGGTCGGCAGGGTTTGTGGTCTTTTCCAGCACCTGCTTTGCATCTTCCAAAGCTCCTGCAAACAGGATTCTATAAGAATAATCCATTTGTTGGGAAGATTCGGTAAATGTATATTCACATAGAGTATTATACTGATTCGACTCCGGTTTCTGTTCATAGTACTGAGCGAAAAAGCCAGCGTAATTATAAATTTCTCCGCCTACCGCCGAAGCAATGGAAGCACTGATAGAGGGGAATATCAAATCCGCCGTCACCTGATCATTCATCGGGTAGTTCGGGTCGTCATTGATGTTCAGGTCGCAACCTGCAAACAATGCTGTTGTTGCTAATGATGCATATAATAATATTTTTTTCATTTTTATTCCTGTTTAAAATTTAACCATTAAGTTGAAACCGAAACGACGTGAGCTGGGATTAGCCGTGTATTCTCCATAGTTACCTTCAAGGTCGTTACCAAATGAAGTCATTTCGGGATCAATAAATGTATTGCTGGATGGAGTCCAGACAAATAAGTTATTGCCATATGCAGACACTTTTACTGCCTGGAAAGGAGTTTTTGCCAACCATCTTTTGGGCAGGTCCCAACCTAATACAACAGAACGAAGCTTGACGTATGATTTGTCTACCAGGAAGCAGCTTCCCATATCAGAGCCACCGTCGCCCCAGTATTTATAAATGTTAGAGCTTGTAATAGGAGTTGTATTTTCTACATAAGTAACGTTTTCTCCATTCACTATTTTATTTACTGAGTTAGGAACAATCAAAGGATTACGGTCATTGTAGGCAGTCTGTATCGCGTTACCGGTAAAATAGTTTATATCTTTAGTACGTGAATACATCACTCCGCCCTGACGGATATCAAAATCAATGCCTAAGCTTATACCTTTATATTTCAAGTTAGTAGAAACACCCATTTGATATTTGTTATTCATATCTCCGCAGATTCCGAATTCGCTGGCTTCAACCGGAAGACCTGTTGATGAATTTACTACAATACGTCCTTGCGGATCACGTTCGGCTACCTGAGCCTTGAAAACACCAACAGGCATGCCTGTTATAGCGTACATACTGGTACCTCCATTGAGACCATAAATCGTTGTAATGCCACCCAATTCTTCCGGTAAACTGATCACCTTACTCCAGTTCTTTGTGAAGTTCCATGTCAGTTCCCAACTGAAATCTTTTGTTCTTATCGGAGTGCCGCTGATCAGGAGTTCTATACCACGGTTACGAATCTTACCCAGGTTCATATTCTGTGCTGTATAGCCTGAAGCAGGGTCCATAGCCAAAGAGAAAATCTGCTTATCGGTATTCCTATTATAATAAGATACGTCAAAAGAGAGGCGGTTTTTGAAAAAAGCCATATTTAAACCGACTTCAGATTCTGTGGTCATTTCCGGACTTAATGTATTACTTCCGAGTACATTTCCTGCAGAGTAAGCGTTGACACCTCCTAGAGGGAAAGTCAGAGAACCGAAAGGTATTCTATTGGAAGATTGGGCATACACAGGATTAACCATATACACATCAGCATCGTTACCTGTTTTACCCCAGCTGGCGCGTATCTTACCAAAAGTTATCACATCTTGCAGATTGTCATTCAATAATTCGCTGAAAATAAAACTACCGGTAATACCAGGATAGAAGAAACTGCGATTTTCTTTCGGAAGAGTAGAAGACCAGTCATTACGGGCAGTAACCGTTAAATAGAGCATATTCTTCCATGAACCTTCAAACTGTCCGAAAACACCCATCAGACGTCTGAGTTCCATGTGCTGTTCTACTATAGGAGTTTTGCCGGAGTTCTTCAGATTAAACCATGTAGGAATCGTTAAATCATTAACTTCTGAATATTGATAAGAGACTTTACGTTCATTGCCATTGAAACCGACCAGTGCATTGATATTAAAATCGTTAACCGGCATATTGAAATTAACCATAATATCCTGGTTTATCTCGCGACGACGGGTTATCTGCTCAGAATATTGTCCGGTTTCACCAGAGAAAGGACTGCTGGAGCCCTGACCTTCTCCATTAGGAGTACCTTCATAATAAAGAGCGTACAGATTCGGTTTTCCTTTGTCACTTTGTCCTGTTGTAGTATCCAAGCCCATACGATACGTAAACTTGAAGTATTTCAGGAATTCATAATCCAATTGAAATTTTCCGTAGAATCTTTCAGATTCATATTCATTCAAATAGTTATTCAAAATATAATAAGGGTTCATAACTCCGTAGGGGGTATAATAATATCCCGGAGTGTTGAACGGATCATTCTGGTCTTCCAGTCCTATTATGCTGATATCTCTTGGTGTCTGATATAAAGAGTTTAGCATGGACAAACCTTGTCCCGTAGTAGCAAAGTTATTCTTTTGATAAGCGTAATTCAGTGAAGAAGAGAATGTCAACGCTCCTGCCTTATGGCTGCCGCGTGCAGAAAAAGTATATTTATCGTAGCTGTCGGCATCTGTCGGGATCATACCATCATCGCTGATCTGAGAGAATGATACATAATAATCACTTTTATCTGTAGCTCCATTGAATGAAAGGCTGTTGCTATATCTGAATCCCGCATCAAAAAAGTCTTTGATGTTATCAGGCATTGCCACATAAGGTTTCAGTTTCTGAGAGTTGTTGTACACATTACCCCACAACTGCATGGAACCATCGAAACGAGGTCCCCAGGAACCGTTCTCCAATTCTGTATGGTTGCCGTTCCATCCCATACCAAATTCATTTTGAAATTCCGGCAGACGCAGAACAGTTGACCACTGAACTCCACCGTTATACTCGATTCCAACTCCTTTTTCTTTCCGGCCGCTTTTGGTAGTAATCATGACTACACCGTTGGCAGCACGGCTACCATACAAAGCAGTGGCCGCAGCACCTTTCAAAATAGTCATGTTTGCCACATCATCCGGATTGATAGCGTTGGCACCGTTTCCAAAATCATATCCGCTATTCAAGCCATCTGTAGAGTATACGGTAGAGTTATTCAAAGGTACTCCATCCACGACATATAGTGGTTGGTTGGTACCGGAGAGTGAGCTAACTCCACGGATAATGACCGAATTAGAGGCTCCGGGGTCAGATGAAGTGCTGGAAATCTGTACACCTGCAATCTTACCTGCCAAGCTTGACATCACATCAGATGTACGGCTTTCCGCAATTTTTTCTCCACCCACTGAAGTTGCAGCATAACCTAATGCTTTTTCAGATCTTTTAATACCCATTGCTGTAACAACAACTTCATCGATCTGTTGAGCATCCGACCTAAGTACTACCTTTAAATTAGGCTTAATCGCTACTTCTTGAGTTTGCATACCGATGTACGAAATTTGCAAAGTCTTTGCAGAACTAATTCTTTATATAAAGTGTTGATTATTATAATAATGAGAAATATAAACCTAATCGTCATATATGTTATTGTATCCATATATAAACGTGATAATCAATTATTTATCAGCATTATAACTACCCTTTTCTTTAACGAATGATACCCTGTTTCTATCCATTTCAATCATTTAGTTCATTCATTATAAGAAAGTTATGTCTTTATTTTATTTATATGAGGTATTATTATTGGATACTATTTTTATATTTCCCGAATATTTCTCACCACCAATCATAATGAATGATTACTTTTGGGGCGTGATAGTAGAAAAAGATCAAATCTGAAGAAAAGCATATTTAGTTATGGTATAATTCAAAATATGCAGAACCTGCTTGGGAGAATGACAAAAATCGGCAGGATTTTAAAACAGCAGATCTACGGATGAAATACATCTGTCCGTTTTTTGTTTCCTTGTGCTATATGATTACTTATATCAGCTTGCACCTTTGAATATAAAAGAAATATTTAGTTTCGATATGATATATTTCCCTGTGACAGGAAAGTCTATCAGTTAGAACAGAATTAGAAATTAAAACTACTTTTGGCTCTTCCTTTTAAAGCAATTAGATGTTCCTCGGTGAGTAACGATCTGTTCCTTTTAAAGGAACGGATCGTTCCTTTAAAAGGAAAGAGTCCTGACATTGCACTTTTTATGTATATTACAGTCATTTATATGCGACAAATCATTTGTAAATTGCATATTCTTACATTGATTTATGCATTATTTCTGCCATATTGTTAGATTTTGAATCAACTCTGTTGAAACCAATCTTAAAAACAGGACATTTCCAGACAATCACTGCCTAGCTTTTTGGTCTATTAGCTAATTTTGAATAGGCTGCTTAGATCGGAAGAGCACACGTCTGAACTCCAGTCACATCACGATCTCGT
>OODI01000653.1_pt1 | contig 15425 bp, 8 predicted proteins | sample 1671141 | NCBI WGS metagenome assembly OODI01 (sample SAMN06348126, study PRJEB24527) | human gut metagenome | biome: human gut; feature: ankylosing spondylitis patient; material: feces | host: Homo sapiens | place: China | collected 2015-10 | reverse complement strand
CGAGATCTACACTCTTTCCCTACACGACGCTCTTCCGATCTGTTCTCTTACGGTATCAATATTACCGCCAACTGGAAAGGCTGGACACTTTTCTTACGTGGAGCGGGTAGCAAAGGCGCGTATGGAATGAAAGATAGTTCTTATTATTGGGTGTATGGCGACCGTAAGTATTCCGAAGAGGTGTTGAACCGATGGACATTTGAAACTGCCCGTACCGCTACCTACCCACGTCTGACGACTCTAAGCGGTTCCAACAACTTTCGCAGCAGTGACTTCTGGCTGTATAAAGCCGATCGTTTCGACTTGGCGAAAGTGCAACTCACCTACGATTTGCCGACGAGGTATTTGGGTAATACATGGGTTCGTGCAGTGAAAGTGTATGTCAGTGGTGAAAATTTGCTGACCCTTTCCGGTGAACGAAAATTGATGGAGATGAGTATCGGTGGTACGCCCCAATGTCGTGTTTACAATTTGGGTGCTAAAATTCAATTCTAACGAATCATGAGAAAGAATATGAAAAAAATAATCCTGTTTTCCGCTTTATTGGCTTTGCTGACCGGCTGTGACGATTTATGGGATCCGGCCAAGGAAAACTACCGTGAGAAAGAAGATATGTATGAAGAGGCCAATTATGCACTGGGTATTCTGCTGAATGGTTATACTCGTATACCTACAGGCAGTTGGAGCTTCAACGATGTAGCCACTGATGATGCTGTGAGCAATGAGGTAAGTAATGGTTATCGCAAGATGGCTACCGGTGAGTGGACTTCCAATGTGAATGCGGTAACCAGATGGGAATGTTTCACGGCTATCCAATATATGAATATCATGTTGGAAGAGAGCGATCGCGTGAAGTGGGATAGCAGTGAGGACTTGCGCAGAATGTTCAACGACCGTACCAAAGGAGAGGCTTATGCCTTACGCGGTCTGTTCATGTACTATTTGTTGCAGGGGCATGCCGGTCCCACTGCCGATGGAAGAATGATGGGAGTACCTATCTATACGGAAAGTCAGACTCCGGAAAGCAATCATAACCTCGCACGCTCTACTTTCGATGAGTGTATGACACAGATGTATGACGACTTTACAAAGGCGGAAGAACTGTTACCGCTTGATTTTGAAAAGGCAACAGCCGTTCCGGACAAGTATGACGGAATAAGTCTGGACAACTACAATCGTGTATTCGGTGATTATTCCCGTCAGCGTATGACGAGACGTATTATTGAAGGAATGCGGTCGCGCGCAGCTCTTCTGGCTGCCAGTCAGGCATTCAATACCAAGAATGAAACGTCCAAATGGGAGGCGGCGGCTGATGCTTCTGCAGTAGTGCTGGATCGTATCAACGGGGTGAGTGGACTTTCTTCCAATGGAAATACCTGGTATAGCAATACTTCTGAAATAGATGGTTTAGGCGAAGGTAACAATCCCCGTGAAATATTGTGGCGTTCGGGCATCAGTCAGGGGCGCGACCTGGAGGAAAATAACTATCCGCCAACGCTTTATGGAAAGGGACGTGTAAATCCCACACAGAACCTAGTGAACGCATTCCCAATGAAGAATGGTTATCCTGTTTCGGATGGACGCAGCGGATATGACAGTGCGAATCCGTCAACCGGACGTGACCCGCGTCTGGCACTCTATATCGTTGCTGACGGTGACAAGATGGGAGCATCCAACAGTGTTATCAATACATTGGGAACTACAAGCAATGACTGTGTGAACCAAACGGAGACTTCTACACGTACCGGATACTATATGCGTAAGCTGCTTCGTATGGATGTTAACCTGAATCCGTTGTATCTTACCACTCAAAAACACTATATACCACATATCCGATATACGGAAATGTTCCTGAACTACGCCGAAGCTGCCAATGAAGCATGGGGACCTGAAAGTAAAGGTGACGACTGTAAATATAGTGCTTATGATGTCTTAAAAATCATACGTGAAAAATCAGGTGGTATCACAGATGCTACCTATTTGTCAGAAGTAGCTTCTGAAGGAAAAGCAGCATTCCGGAAATTAATCCAAAATGAACGTCGTATAGAATTTGCTTTCGAAGATCACCGTTTTTGGGATTTACGCCGCTGTTTACTTCCCCTAGATACCACTATTGAAGGAATACAAGTGACAAGAACAGACAACGGTCTTTCTTATGAAATAAAAGAAATAGAACAACGTCCGTTGGATGCACTTCGCTATTACTATTTGCCGTTACCTAACGACGAATTATTAAAGAACCCAAACCTCAAAAATAATATGGGGTGGAATAATAACTAATATTATATACGATTATGAAAATTGCAAAAATAATATTGCTTGCTTTGACGACTTGTTTATCGTCTTGCTATGAAGATTATACGCATGATTATGAAACTACAAATGTTGGTTTTGCTTTACAGAACCCATTGCGTACAGTAATATCAGACCGTGACATGCCTATATATGTAGGAGTATCATTAGGAGGTAAACGAGAAGTTGACATGAATGATTGGGCTAAATTTACCTTGGATGCTTCTTTATTAGAGGGTACTCCTCTTACACTTCTTCCCGAAGAGTATTACATATTGGAAGATCCGGAGATATTTAAAGTGCGGAAATCTAATTTACCTGTAGCAGATGTTGAAATCAAGTTTACAGATGCTTTTTATACAGATCCGTTAAGTCTGACTACCCATTATGCTCTCCCTTTCAAAGTTACAGAAAGTTCCATGAACACTATTCGCGAGGGAGCGGATTATTCTATTGTAGCAATCAAGTATGTCAGTTCCTTTTCCGGAGTTTACTACCTTCAAGGTGAAGTAAGTGAAGTAGACGATAATGGAAATACAATAGAAGGTACCACTGTGGTGTATAAAGAAAAAGACTTGATAAATAATAATACATTGGAACTAAGTACTCTCGCGAAAAATAAATTGTTAAGACCCGGAGTAGCAAACTTAGCAAAAAGCAACATCAATCGTTTCCAGTTGACAATCGACAACAACGGCGAATCTGGTTCAGACTACAATGTTCAAATAGAAGGTATAGAAGGAGGAGTTACAATCATTGAAGGAAATGGCAGCTACATTGCCCAAAGTCCGACTTACACCTTCAACAGTGGAGACAAACCTTGTCCGGAAATCAACCTGAATTACACCTATGAATTGGCAGGCAAACGCTATAAAGTGAAAGAACAATTAGTGTTACGTCGCGATCCTGTGAATGATTTACGAGTAGAATCATGGAAGTAATCTAAAAACTTGAGACATGGGGAACTATATTGGTTTCTCATGTCTCAAAATGATAACAATAAAATGGCTTCTCATACACCTATCAGCAATCGTCACCACACTGAAGGTGATAAATGAGGTGACCTCATCATCAATCAATCTACTATGGTGTTAACTCAAAATTTATACGTATGAAGTTCTTAAAGAAAATGTTGTTGGTTGGGCTACTTCCTGGCTATTTGATATGCCAGGCACAAAATGTCCAAAACAAAGAAGATGTACCCTTGGATTTAGGATATCGTGTACTCCCTATGGGAGATTATAACGGTTCAGCCTACACAATCTCGGGTAAACAGTTACGCAATCTACCTGTTACAAATCTTTCGGCAGTATTAGCCGGACTGGTACCTGGTTATTTTGCCCGACAAGTGCAAGGTGGTGGATTAGTGAATGAACAGAATTCATTCTGGATAAGAGGACAAAGAAGTAATTCGCCCGATGTATTAGTACTGGTTGATGGACAGGAACGGGATTTTGCTGTTTTGTCATCACACGAAGTAGAATCAATTACCGTATTGAAAGATGCTGCAGCAACAGCCTTATATGGAATGCGTGCAGGCAGTGGAGCTATTCTGGTTACAACTCGTAAGGGAGCAAAGGGAAAACCGCAGGTTGAATTGACAGCTCAAATTATAGCTCAACAACCACTTAAAGAATTAAAGTCATTAAACGCAGCCGATTATGCAAGACAGCACAACATAGCCCGCCATAATGACAATCTGGATCCCTTGTATTCGAACTATGATATAATGAATTATGCTAAGAATGATCCTAATTCCATTTTATATCCCAATGTAGATTGGGCTGATAAATATTTAAAGGATATCCGATGGAGTCAACGCTATAATCTTAATATTCAAGGAGGAACAGAAAAAAGTACATATTTCGTGAATGCAATGTATACTCGTAACAATGGCTACTTCAATACAGATGATTCACATGATTATAATACCAATCACTCTGCTGAACGGTTTAATATCCGTTCCAATATCGATTTTGCCGTAACTCGCACTACCCAACTGGATGTAAATCTGTATGGCTGGTATCAAAGTCAGAATGGCCCTGGCAGCGGAGCCGAAAATATCTATAAAAATCTAGTCACATTACCGCAAGGAATCTTCCCAGAATGGTACAATGACCAAGGATATACAGATCAATACGGCAATGTTATCAATGCAGAAGATGGGAAAATTGTAGCAGGAAATGCATTCCGTGAAAATCCATGGGCAATGCTAAATCGCTCCGGCTACTTCCAGGACAAACAATTGTATGGTTCTTTCCGTACAAAACTCTCACAGGATCTTTCCTTCATAACAGAGGGATTAAAAGCTTCTGTTGCTCTATCCATGGATTCACGCACAATTTCTTCTATCAGACGTACGATAACTTTCGCATATTACGAAAAGGATGCGACGAATGAGAATGTTCTCCGCCGGACCCGCGAGGATGACTCAATGATAAACAAGGTAGATAATACCAGTTCTTTCCGCCGGACCGGTATCGTGGCTCAATTAGATTATAACCGTACCTTTGGAAAACATGGAGTTTCGGCTTTAGCTTTCTATGAACAATATGAAAGCAATGATGAAATGGTATTGCCAACCCGATTCCAAAGCGTAAATGGTTGGTTCGGCTATAATTATGATAAAAGATATGGCATCGATGTTATCGGAGCTTATCAGGGATCTCATAAATTTGGTCCGGGACACAAATTCGGTTTCTTCCCTACAATATCTGCCGGATGGACTGTTTCTAACGAATCTTTCTGGAAAGATACAAAAAAAATAGTGCCCTACCTGAAGCTAAAAGCATCTTATGGACAAGTCGGCAACTCATCCGGCGTAGATGCCTTTTATTACAGAGGACGTATGTGGCCGCAAAACGAAGTCTATATTACAGGGGTAAACATGGGAACAAAGCTTGGAGGATACATTCAGGATATACTTCCAAATCCCGGATTGACTTGGGAGAAAGCTAGAATTCTGAATATCGGAATAGATACCCGACTATTTTCAGACCGGTTATCTGTTACAGCAGAATTTTTTAAAGACAACCGTCATGATATGTATGTAGTAAATAACAAAATCAGTTCTCTTGTCGGCAATGTAAAGGAATTTAAGCAGAATATAGGCAAAATCAATAGCCATGGAGTAGACTTATCTGCCATGTGGAATTCAAATATTGCAGACTGGAGCTATTTCATAGGTGGTACATTCTCTTATTCTACGAATGAACTGATTGCAAACGGTGAAGTAGATCAGCCATACGAATGGTTGAAGAATCAGGGACGGCCTTTAGGAGAAAATCGAGGATACATTGCAAAAGGCTTTTTCAATTCTTGGGAAGAAATAGCAGCCTCTCCTGTACAAACATTCTCTGATGTCCAACCAGGTGATGTACGTTATGAAGATATAAACAAAGACGGACAGATTGATGTAAACGATATGGTACCTATCGGTTACGGAGACATTCCCAGAATCATGTATGGTATTAACTTAGGAGTCGGCTACAAAGGATTTTCGATCACCGCATTATTTCAGGGAGCCGCAAAAGTCTCTCATCAATATTCGGACATTGTGATGAATCCTTTCACAGATAACGGAACCATATTTGAGCATCAACTTGATTACTGGACACCCGAACACCAGAATGCAACATTCCCACGTTTAACAACACTGGACAATGCCAATCTTAATAACAGGCAGATAAGTACATTAAATGTGAAAGATGCTGATTTCTTAAGATTAAAAACGCTGGAAGTTGCCTATGACCTTCCTACAAAAATGATACAGAAAATCCATCTTAAGGGATTGAGACTTTTCCTTAGCGGAACGAATCTGATTACCTGGACAAAATATAAATGGGTTGATCCTGAAGCTCCTTCACTGGCAGCTCCTTTGACGAGAAACATGAGTATAGGTTGTTCCTTAAAATTCTGATAGCATGAAAAAATCGATAATTTATTTGACAATAAGCGCAACACTAACATTTTCCGGTTGTGATTATCTGGATGACATGCCCTATGACTGGGCCCAGCCTGATGATATTTTTACGAATGAACAGAACTATCTGAAACCGATTAATCAGGTGTATGCATATATTCCCGAAGGCTTCAACCACGTAGGAAATGCCTTTTTAGATGCAGCCACCAATGATGGAATAAGCACAATCATAGATTCGGATATTCATAAATTGTCTCGTGGGTATATCACTTCTTCAAATCCGATTGAAGAATGTTGGAATAAGTCATACAAGGGAATTCAACAAGCCATTTTTGCCCGCAAGTATTTGCGTGAGGCTGACTTGGTGTTACAAAATAAGACAGAAGAAGACATCCAGGCATTTAAAGATACCTATTGTGCGGAAACTGAATGTTTACAAGCCTTATTTGAGTTTAACCTGTTAAGACACTACGGAGTCTTTCCTATTGTCGATCGTATTTACGAAGTCGACGATCCTGAACTGCAGACAAAGGCAAGAGACTCTTTCAAAGACTGCGTCAATCACATCGTACAGTTATGTGAGAGTGCTGCCGCTGTATTAAAAGTTGATCCGGAAGGTGGGAATGGTTCTTATGGCCGTATGACTAAAGGAATGGCACTTGCTATTAAAGCCAAGACATTACTCTATGCCGCAAGCCCACTCTACAACAGAACGGATAATAACGATCCACTACTAGGCTATACTGACGGCTCGGATGTGACGGAACGTTGGAAACTTGCAGCCAAAGCTTGTGCAGATGTAATCAATCTAAATGCAGACGGAACAATATCTCCGAATGGAAATAAAAAATATAATCTGATAGCTCTTACTGCTGCTAAAACGTACGACAAGATCTTTATCAATGCCAATCCTAATCCGGAATATATCCTATTCTATACAGCTGCTAAGGACAATGGTCTGGAAAACAGACATTATCCCCCTACAATCTCAAAAGATCAGGGAGGAGGTACAGTACCTTCACAGCAATTGATCGATGCATTTACCATGAAAGATGGAAGCGATTATACCCATTCTTCTGACGGTGCAAGCATGTATACTAACAGAGACCCGCGTTTGACAGCAATTATCGGATATGACGGTTCGGTTTATGGAAAGAATACCATTTATACGCGAATTAGTGATAACACAACCATAGACGGACTCAACCAAGTGAAGAACCGTTCGACCAATACGGGATATTACTTAGCTAAATTCCTGGACAAAACACTGAACTTCGGACAGGCCAATGTGGGTACCGTTTTCCACTTATTCCCGATGATTCGCTTATCTGATATCCTACTTTCCTACGCAGAAGCCATGCACCACGCTTACGGCATGAATGCGGATCCAGAAGGCTATGGTTTGACAGCAATAGAAGCCGTACAAAAAATACGTACCAGAGCAGGATTCGGAACAAATGATAAATTTCTTAATGGGGTGACCGATAACAACTTTATGGAAAAAGTGAAGCAAGAACGCCGTATCGAACTCTGTTTTGAAGAACATCGTTACTTCGATTTGCGACGTTGGATGGATGGCAATCAACTTAGAGAACCTATTATCGGAATGAAAGTAGAAGAAAATGCTTCTGGGCTTCATTATACACGCATTACAGTAGATGAAGCACGCAATTTTAAAGATTACATGTATTATCATCCTATTCCTCTGAAAGTAATCAAGGAAAGCCCTTCCATCCAACAGAATCCAGGTTGGTAACGGGCATCAAAACTATTTAATAGATAGAAAACATGAAAAAGATAATAATATTATTCATATGCTTAACCAGCTCCATCTGGCATGTCTGTGCACAAACCAAAGTTAGCGGAATTGTTAAAGATGCCCAAGGAATGGAGATGATTGGCGCTACTGTCCTTCAGAAAGGGACTAATAATGGAATAGTGACTGGTTTGGATGGCAAATTTACTCTTACATTGTCCAACAAAGCAGAGCAAACACTTCTTATCTCAATGATCGGCTTTATAGAACAATCTATTGCCATAAAAAAGAATCATCCTTTTATCAATGTCACCTTGGAAGAAGACATTGCACAATTAGATGAAGTTGTTGTGGTGGGATATGGAACACAGAAAAAAGTATCTCTGACCGGTTCAATTTCTAATGTCGGAACTGAAGACTTGAAAAGCATGCCTGTATCAAGTGTCACAAACGCTTTAGGTGGCCGCATCCCGGGACTAGTAACACGACAAGAGAGCGGACGTCCCGGCGGTGATCAGGCTACGATGTTTGTTCGTGGTCGTGCTTCATTGAACGACTCTAGCCCCTTAGTACTGATTGACGGGGTAGAACGACCTATGGCGCAAATCGACCCTGATGATATTGAAACCATTTCTGTATTAAAAGACGCTTCTGCAACTGCCGTATACGGTGTACGAGGAGCAAATGGTGTGATATTGGTAACTACCCGCCGAGGTCGTGAAGGAGAGACTCGAATATCCTTCTCATCTGAATTCGGTGTCACTTCCTTCAATCGTATATCTCAAACCCTAAATGCAGAATCCGTTTCAAGATTCATGCGTGAGGGGGCTATCAATGATGGCTTTGACCCTTCCGATACAGGTAATACTCGCGGGCTTTTCCTGTCAGAATATGACAACTACCTCTATCGTACCCAGAAAAGCCCGTTTACACACCCGGACAATGACTTTGTAGATATGTTTACGAAAAATGGTCTCCAACAGAAATACAATGTAAACCTATCCGGCGGAAATAAAACAGTACGTTACTTCGTTTCCGTTGGATACTTCACTCAAACCGGTATGTTTGAGACAGACGTAGACAAAATTAAAGAACATGAGACAATACAAGCTCTTTTAGCAGCCTCACCCGATGTAGCAAAAGGCTTATACAAAGAAGGTTATAATTCGGAATATAAGTACAGTAGGCTCACCACTCGTTCGAATATCGATATCAACCTAACTGAAGATTTCAAGGTATCCGTGAATCTTGCTTATCGTTTCGGAAGTCAGAACCGCCCCTATGGCTATGATGCTGACGGACAGGAAGCACTGCGTCTGTTCGGCATGTTCTACCGCAATTCTCCTCAAGCATTCCCAATCTTAAATGCGAATGGAACTTATGCCGCCGCCGATGGTATATGGAGACAGAATCCACTCGTGACATTATGCTATTCAGGTTTTTTTCTTGATTTCAATAATAAACTTGAGACAGATTTTGCATTCAAGTATAACCTAAGAAAACTGTTAAAAGGATTAAGTATAGACGGAAAATTCTCTTACGATGCAGGCTGGAGCAATAACCGAAGCATACAGCAGCGTCCCAATATCTATCAATATAATCCTGTAAACGGGACTTATAAACAAGGACTTGAAATGGTGTTGCCAACAAAAGCCACCAATAAAACGGCAGCTACACATCGGAAGTATGCTGAAGCGGCAGTTCGTTATAAGCAATCCTTCTCCGGACATAATATATCTGGATTGGTACTTTATAATATGAGTTACACTTCCACTCCCGGTGGACGCTATTCTTATGTACCTCATATCTATCAGGCTTTAGTAGGACGTGTTAACTATGATTATGAGAATCGCTATCTATTCGAAGTTAACGCAGGCTATAACGGCTCAAACCGTTTCGCGGAAGGACACCGTTATCAGCTCTTTCCTGCAGCATCAGTGGGATGGGTACTGACTAACGAACCTTTCTTTAAAGAAAACCCTATCTTAAGTTTTACTAAACTACGCTTCTCTTATGGTGAAGTTGGTAATGACAAGCTGGGAGGTTTCTCTTACTATTATCGTTCAGGATACGATGAAGGACTAGGCTACACTTTTGGAGAGACACATAATCCTGCGATTAAAGGTCTGATTCAAGGAAAAAGCGCCAATGAAAATATCACATGGGAAGTTGCACGGAAATACAACTTAGGACTTGAGACCAAATGGTTGAAAGACAAAATATCTGCCAGTATCGACTTTTTTAAAGAACGTCGTAGTAATATCCTATGTGAACCGGAAAGATATTCTCAAGCAGCCGGTTCAAACGGATTGGCTCCCATAAACTATGGTGTCGTAACAAATCAGGGATATGATCTGGAAATAGGCTATCAAGATCAAAAAGGAGATTTTGGATATTCCATAAAAGGGATTTATGGATATGCACACAATGAAATTGTAGAGAAAAGTGAATCTGTAAAGCCCTATGCCTATATGTCACAAACGGGAAATCCTATCGGACAGTTTATCGGCTATATTTCCGACGGTTTCTTTAGCTCTTATGAAGATATAGCAAGTTCTCCCGTTCAATTCGGACAAGTAAGCCGACCTGGAGATATTAAATATAAAGACTTGAATCATGATGGAGTGATCGATTCTAACGACCAAGCTCCTATCGGCTATAATCCGGTACCCGAAATGACTTTCTCTCTTGCTGCCGGTTTGAACTGGAAAGGAATTGATTTTAGTATATTGCTTCAGGGAGCTGCCCGTTCATCCATCTATCTGCAACAGGATATTGCATGGGATAATTTCTGGGGTAATTATTACGAAGAGCATATCGGAAGATGGACACCGGAAACAGCAGCAACAGCAACGTACCCACGTTTCACTAAGGCAGCCACTGCCGCGCATCCTAATTATTATAAATCTGACTATTGGTTGAAAGATTCCAAATACTTGCGTCTGAAAAACATTCAGTTAGGTTACACTATACCTCGCAAACTATTGAAAAAATTCGGAGTACGTTCACTTAGAGTATATGCGAATGCCTACAATCTCTTTACATGGGATAACGTAAAGAAGGTAGACCCTGAATCATCGAACAATAGTAATGGACAATTCTATCCACAACAAAAAGTAATAAATTTTGGTATCAACCTGAATTTCTAATGTTTGAAATGAATAATTTATGAGAAAACTATTTATATCCTTTGTAACGGCTGTCCTGCTTGCCAGTTGTAGTGCAGATAGCCTGATGAAAGAAACCGAACTGGATCTTACGGATACAGAGAAAGTTTATTCGGACATTACATTGACCCGCAAAGTTGCATACGACTTGTATGCACGTATGCGCATGGGGAGAGACCGCCTTGGCAGTTTTGGTTTTTTGGCAAACATTGGTGGTTCACCTTGTATGCTTGACAACGCAACAGACGATGGAGCCGGAAATACAACCCGTGCCGGAGGGGCAGTTATTCCCGAACTCGAGAAATTTATCAAAGGGGGAATTGATGCTTCCAAAGGTTTGATTGGCGGTGACCATCCATGGATATTCTACTATAAAGCCATCCGTTCTGCAAACACATTCCTGAACAACGTAGACCGTTCACCATTGGAGGATGCAGAGAAGATTTCCTTGAAAAACCAAGTACGCTTTCTGCGTGCATTGTATCACCACGAACTGTTTCGTTTCTACGGAGCATTAGTAATCGGAGACAAAGAACTCGATCCGTTGCTTTATGACGAAATCAAACGTGAATCGTTAGAAACCACAGTCCGTTGGATTGCTAATGAATTCAAAGAACTTGCAGAGCCGGGAGTATTGCCCGACAAATACGATGCAGCAGATTACGGAAGAGCTACCCGGGGAGCAGCCCTAGGCTATCTGGCACGCACATTACTTTATGCAGCAAGTCCCTTACACAATGCGTCCGGAGTAACTTGGAGAGAAGCGGCTGATGCTGCCTACGATATGATTGAATATGCTGACAATGGAGATTTCTATCGTTTATATGAAGATCCGACCACTCCCGAAAAAAGCTACACACGATTATTCAATACCCGTGCCAATGGTGAGGTAATCATGGGATTTCTCCGTGCACCGGCAAATGACCTTTACGGAATGATGCCTGCCTTTGACCCCTGGAATGTAAATAAAGAACTACTGACTTGTCCGAACCAATGGCTGGTAGACTGTTATGATATGCTCGACGGCTCACAGCCCATTCTCGGTTACGAATCAAATACGAAAGCTATTATTAACCCGAACTCCGGTTACAATGAAAATTCTCCTTATGCTAACAGGGATCCCCGTTTGGCACAGAGTATTCTATGTGATGGTGCTACCTGGCCTTTAGTCAACGGTAAGCCAGCTACAATAGACCTGTCAAAATCATATAGATGGGGAAGCGGATACTTCCTGACAAAGTTCCTGGATGACCGTATCGATCATCGAAAAGGTGGTACCACTTACATGGACTTTCCAATGATGAGATATGCAGAAATCCTGCTCGATTATGCAGAAGCCGAGAATGAGGCTGAAGATACGAATACAGCCAGAGAAAAAGCAATAGCCCAGCTTAACAGGATACGCCGCCGTGCCGGTATCACGACAGACTTACTGGCCACTGATTATAATCAGGCGACCCTTCGGGAACGCATACGCAAAGAACGCCGTGTAGAGCTTTGTTTTGAAGATCATCGATTCTTTGATATAAGAAGATGGCTGATAGCAAAAGATGTAATGAGATTACCGGCTGTCGGAATAAAGAAAATTAACGGTGAATATCAACGGGTAACTTTAGATACACGAAACTATAACGAGCGCATGAACTTGGCTCCAATACCACAGGATGAAGTTAATAACTGCCCGAATATCTATCAGAATCCAGGATACTAATCTAAATAGAATGTTTACTTAAAAAAATAAAGTCATGAAAACAAATAGTATAATTGCATTAATTCTGTCAATCAGTTTATTTGGATTATTCGGTTGTGCAGATAAATATGAAGTTGATTATGAAGCACCTGTCAAAATCGAATTTGCGGGTGTCGATCAGAATAATAGAGTATCATTAACGAAAGGGATTGCTGAATACACGGCAACCATCAAAGTACAAGGAGAAATCATGAGTTTTGAAATTTATCAGGCAGACTCCAAAACCGGAATGCAGGGAAGTCTGATAGAAGAAACTGCCCAGTCATTTGCAGACGGAACGACTAATTACGAAACAACTTACAAGTTTACTTCTTTAAAAGAGAATGCCTGTATTACAGTAGTCGTTCTAGGTACCGACGGCCATACGTACCAACGTAACTTATTGGTAGAGATTACTCCTTCTGTTTTATTCTCCGATCCGGATTACGGAAAAGATGGAGAAATAGTAGAGACAGCTTCAGCTTATTATGGTTGTTATTATGCAACATGGCTTCTTGGACGCACCTATATGGCTGCTGATGCCATGAAATATACAAACGAAGTCGATTTCTCACTCGGAGATATTATCTTGCCTTCAGGAAGCGAAGCTGTACCTGCTCTTGTTTCACCTGCTAAAAGAAGTGATTATGGCTTGATGACAATTAATGGTTTACAACACACATTATTTGCTGAAACCTCTTTATCACAAGCAGAATTTAATGCAATCTCCCAGGTAGATGCAACTCCGATAGAAAATCTGGCAGATCCAACCTCCGAAGTCTTAGCTATTCAGGCAGATAAAGTTTACCTGTTCAAAACTGCCAATGGAAAGAAAGGATTGATTTGCATACAAAAAATAACAGCAAAAACTGGTACTATCGAAGTCTCACCGGATAATTGGGTAGAAAACACTAAATACTCATGGGTACAATTACTGACTAAAACCGTGGCGAAGTAAAGCTCCCATTCAAGATACTTTCTCCAATGATCGTATCATAGAATAATTAGAAGAATAGAGAAGTTCTTGGTTTCTACGAGCTTCTCTATTCCTGTTTTCTCAATTAGAAGAAAGAAGAAATCTATCATTCTACCATTTTTTTTCCTTTATTGATTAGTATTTTTCCTTCCTTCTCTGATATCTTCCCTACTTTTGCGAAAAGTCATCATGAAAAACTGAAGTTAATTAAATCACAATAATTATGAATCTGAAAAAACATTTACCCTGGCTGGGAGCCCTACTCCCTATTGCTAACACACAAGCAGAAACAAAACCTAATGTAGTAATTATCTATATCGATGATATGGGTATCGGTGACATAGGTTGTTATGGAGGTAAATTCGTTCCTACTCCCAATATTGACAAGTTGGCACAGGACGGACTATTATTCAACCAATATTACTCTTCCGCGCCGGTTAGCTCTCCATCCCGCTGTGGATTAACCACAGGTCTCTTTCCTCTTGAAGTGGGAATCAACACTTTCCTGAACGACAAAGCTGCTAATAAGAGATGCGAACAACGTAATTTCCTAGATGATAAGTTGCCTTCCATGGCGCGTGCCTTCCAAAATGCAGGTTACTCAACAGGACACATCGGAAAATGGCACATGGGAGGCGGACGTGACGTACATAACGCTCCTTCTATTAAGAATTACGGTTTTGACGAATACATATCAACCTACGAAAGTCCGGATCCGGATCCAGCAATCACTGCTACCAAATGGATCTGGTCGGATAAAGACAGTGTAAAACGTTGGAGACGTACCGAATACTTTGTAGACAAAAGTATTGAGTTTGTAAAAAAGCATAAAGGCGAACCTTTCTTCCTAAACCTATGGCCGGATGATATGCATACCCCTTGGGTACCGGAATTCAAACAAAAGGAAAGAAAAAGCTGGGAAACACAAGAAGCATTTGCTCCTGTACTAGCGGAGATGGACAAACAACTCGGACGTTTCATCAAAACCCTGGATGAGTTGGGAGTGGGAGAAAATACAATCATTATTTTCACTAGCGACAATGGTCCTGCACCCAGCTTTAAATCTGTACGTTCCGCTTATTTGAGAGGAACTAAAAATAGTCTTTATGAAGGTGGGATCCGTATGCCGTTCATCGTTAGATATCCAAAGAAAATTAAAGCCGGACAGGTAAATAACGAGTCTGTATTATGCGCAGTAGATTTATATCCGACTTTGTGTTCTATAGCCGGAATCAAAACAGAAAAAGGTTACAAAGGCGATGGACAGAACTATTCAAAAGTTCTTCTCGGTAAATCGGAAGCCAAACGCAAGACCGATTTAATGTGGGACTTCGGACGAAACAAACATTTTGGCTTTCCAGGGAACCCTTATGACAGAAGCCCCCATTTAGCTATACGCAGTGGAAAATGGAAATTATTAGTGAACGGTGACGGAAGCGATGCGCAATTATATGATATGGAAAAGGATAAGTTCGAAAAGAATAATATCGCAAATGAGCATCCTGATTTGGTTGCCAAGTTGAGCAAGAAAGTATGTAAATGGTTTGAGGAAAACAAAGACAAAGGAAAAGAGTAATACAGTG
>OODI01000649.1_pt1 | contig 15464 bp, 6 predicted proteins | sample 1671141 | NCBI WGS metagenome assembly OODI01 (sample SAMN06348126, study PRJEB24527) | human gut metagenome | biome: human gut; feature: ankylosing spondylitis patient; material: feces | host: Homo sapiens | place: China | collected 2015-10 | reverse complement strand
GTCGCGGATGCCGCCGACAGGAACTGTTACCTTATGGCCTTCGACTGTGACGGGGCCGGGCAGCGTCAGCGTTCCGGGTTCTTTGCCGCCGTAGACGAGTTCTTCAGCTGCGGCGGCGAACCGCATGCCCACGGGGTATTTGTTTTTGGGATGGATATTCTCCGCATCGCCGCAGTCGGCCGTTACGACCATGGCCGTATGGGGGACCGTGCGGGCCGTGTTGAGCTGTGACTGGCGGAGGCGAGCCCAGCGTTCGCCGCTCTTGTCGCCCGGAACCCGGTAGGAAGGGAGTTGGGCGAAGATGAAGGGCAGGTTGTCGTTGCCGAAAAAGCGGCGCCAGTCGGCGATCAGCCCCGGAAACAGGATGGCGTACTGTTCCGGAAAATAGCCGTTGCTCTCGCCCTGATACCAGATGACGCCGCGCACGGTCAGGCCACGGAAACGGGCAAGCATCTTTTCGTAAAGCACCGACGGATTTTTGTAATGGCTTCCGATCCCGTCGTAGATCTTGCCGATGGCGGCTTTCAGCGCCGGATCGGATGCGAACGCTTCGGGACTGATCCATGCTTCGGCCGTCGAGCCGCCGTGCGAACAGTTGACGATGCCTACCGGAACGTTCAGTTTGCGGTGCAGCTCCCGGGCGAAAAGGTAGGCCACGGCGCTCCAATCGTAGATGCGGCGTCCGTAAGCTCCCGACCAGAGGCGGTCGGAGGTGTTGAGCAGTTTGCCGCCGCTGACGATATTGGCCCGATAGTAGCAGCGGATGTCGGAGTAGTCGGCGTCGCGGATCAGTGCGAGACGGTCGTCGAACTCCATGCCGCGGACTTTGAAGGCCATGTTCGACTGTCCTCCGGCCAGCCAGACCTCGCCCACCAGAATGTTGCGGATCGTCACGGTCTCGCCGCCGCAGCGGATCTCCATCGTGCGGTTTCGGCTGCTGGCTTCCAAGGCCGGAAACATGGCCTGCCATACTCCCTGTGTGTCGGTTTCCGCCGTGACGGTATGGCCGGCGAACGATATTTCGACGGTGCTTCCGGGTGTTGCCGTGCCTTCCAATGGAAGCGGCATGCCGCGCTGAAGTATCATGCTGTCGCAGAGGTAGGGCGCCGGAGCGAGTTTCTGGGCCTGTACGCCGAAGGCGGCGGAGAGCAGGACGGTCAGGATGAGAAGACGGAGCGGTTTCATGGCAGGCTATTTTTCGAGCGTGAGGGTTTCCCATTCGGTTATGGAGCCGTCCTTCTTCCGGGCCGAGGTCCGGATTTCGAGATGTTCGGCGTCGGCCGGGAAAGTGAACTCGTAGGGATAGGTCCCCGAACCGAGGCGTTTGCCGTTGACCTCCGCTGTCGCCGAAGCGTATTCCGTATCGCTGATGTTGAAGTAGATATAGACGTGGCAGTCGCCTTTTCCCGTGTTGAGCACCATGCAGCGCACACGGTCGTCGCCGCTGGTCGCATAATCCTTGCTCCATGCCTCGGGAACCGCCAGGAGACGCTGTTGGACGGCAACTTTCGGCCGGACGCCTTCGATCTTCACGGCGGTCAGCGAGTTGGGTTTGACGGTGACTTCGAATTCACCTCCGTGCGCGTCTTTGCACGAACCTTCGGGACTCAACAGGCGGACTTTGCAGGTTGTGTTCCGGTCGATGCCCAACCGTTCGGTGTCGAGTCGGACCGTGGAGACGACCTCGCGGTCGCATTGGTTCGAGAAGGCGAGGTAGAGGGCATCTTCGCCGCGGGCGGCCACGTAATTGAGTTCGATGTCGGAACTTTCAACCAGTCCGTCAGGCATCCACAGCCATGCCTGCTCGCCGTAGAACTCGCCCGGACGATGCCCGTAGAATTTGCTTTGCAGGTAGGCGTAGGCTTCGATGAACTCGTCGGGAAACCGGATTGCGCCCCGGCTGCGGTATAGTGCATCGGTGATGAGGTAGTCGTAGAGCAGCGATACCTGCGGCATGATGTGGTTGTAATGAAACGAGTTGACCCCTAATTCCTTGTGCCCGCGCAACGGATAATCCTCCTTTTCGTAGATCGTCGTGCGGGCTGTGTTGATGTGGTAGCCCGGGAAATTGCGGTAACGCCCGACGATGGCGTTCTTGGCGATCAGGGCCAGGAAATCGTCGCCCGTATAGTGAGCCAGTCGTACGAACCATGCAGCGTAGTTGGCCATGAAGATAGCGCGGTGTCCCGTGCAGGTTCCCGACGATTCGGGGGTAAGCCCGATTTCGGAGAGCCGCCAGGCGGGAGCCTCTTCCCGCGGGGCATCCATCCGGGCATGCCCTTTCTGTTTCAGATAAGCGTAATGCGGGGCTTTGCCGTCGGGGTTTACGACAATATTTGCGTCGGGAACCTCCGGGCAATACCAGATATACTGGGTATAGAGCCGTGCGCCGCGGTGCGCCGCTTCGAGATAGCGCTTCTCGCCCGTCGTTTCGTAGAGTTCCAGCAGGTCGATCCACTTGGGGGCGAAACCTGTCCAGAAGAAGAAACCTCCGGCCGCCGGGTCCGAAAAGTCGGCCGCCGGAGTGTCGATGCGGGCTGCGATATAGGCGTCGGCGCCGCGCATGGCTTCGTTCAGGTAGGCCGTGTCGAGCGTGGCCCGGTAGAGATGCAGGGCGTTTTTCCAGGTGCGGCCCTCTTCCCGGACATCGAGGTTGCGGACACGGCTCTTGCCGTATTCCTGTCCGGCGAGGCGCACGAGGAACGGGTCTTTGCGCTGGAGGACGTTATAAAGTGTCGTCAGCTCCGAAATGGGAGCGCAGGGGCCGTCGAGCTTGCGTGACGGGTACTGGATGCGTTGTGTAGAATCAGCCGAAAAGAGGAATTTTTCGCGCGAGAGCATGTATTCCAGAATGGGGTAGGCGCGTTTTTCGTAAACGGCTTCATTGTCGTTCAGTAGGGCGATCTCCAGCGGGTTGAGCGCCGAGACATTCTTCACGGCGCCCGGAACGTCGGTCGAGTAGGCGCATCCCTTCTGTTCGTCGATGAACCAACTGTAACGACTCATCGTGTAGTCGATGATGTTGGCGATGGTGTTGTTGAGCGTCGAGATGTCGTTGCGGCGCAGGTCGCGGAAAGCGTAGATGTGCTCGGCGGTACGCTGTACGGCGTCGGTTGTGTTTCCTTTGCAGGCGAACAGCAGGGCGTTGAAACGGTAGGTGTCCCCTGCCGCCATTTCCGACTCCGCGCCGCCCGGAACGGGGGCGAAGAGCATCGGTGCGGCTTTGCCTTCGGCGGTGCGGAGTGCAACGCAGAAGCGGCTGTTTTCCGCGGTGGGCAGCGGATCGAAGGGAAATTCTGCGGGATGGGCCACGATGCCACGGCTTACGCCGTCGGTGGCGACGAAGGCCGAGGGCACCGGACAGCGGAAAGCCAGCGTGGCATAGCTGCGGTCGGGAAAGCGGCGTTCCTGCCAGATCATCGGCTGCCACAGTTCCGTGACACGCGCCGTGTCGGCCGCTTCGTAGCCGGTGAAGCCTACCGAGTAGTAACCGCCGGTCTTGGGACGCAATGTGCAGGAGAGCATCGGGTAACCCGATGCGGAGTCGATGCTTAATTCGGCTTCGAGCGCAAAAAGTTCATGCTCGGGGTAGGTGAAGCGGACCTTTGCACCGTCGGCGACGGCCCCGGAGGGGTGCATTTCGATATTTTCGCCGACGTTGAAGAGCGAGAAGGTCCGGGATTCGACAGCTCCTTCGAGGATGTTCGTGTCGAACCCGTCGCCGATCTGATCGTCGGTGCGCTCGACGCGCCGGGCGTCGCCGTTTTCCGAACGCCAGGTGGCGGCGTTGTAGAGTACGTTCTCAATCCCTGCGGGGCGCATTTTCAATTCCGGGTCGCGGGGCGTGCGGATGATCGTGAAGACCGGGACATAGCTGTTTTTCGTGCCCTCCGTCCGGAAGGTGATCGTGCCGTTTGGTGCGACGCTGACATCGCCGTCCGTCGCCGGAAGGTGTATCGAAGAGCCGCAGCCGGTGAGGCATAAGGTTGCGACGAGCGCCGCTGTCATTAATCCGTATTTCATTTTATCTGCGTGTTATTTCCCATAGTTTAAGTCCGAATCCGTCGATCGTGCAGTCGGTTGCTTCCGTGTCCGAGAGCCGCTCTGTTTCCGGTGTCAGGGCACGGACCCGGTCGATACCCTGCCAGCCGAGTTTCGTGACATCGAGGGTGATCCGGCCCCGGTTTTCGTGTGCCGAACTGCCCAGCAGAACGACATAGAGCCGTCGGCCGTCGGTCGAAAGCGCTGTCAGACAGTCGAGGTCGGGGCACTCCGTGCGGACGAGTCCCGGGCGGAAGATCAGGTTTGCTTCGTCATCCCCGATGCGTCCGGGTGCGAATCCCGTGATGCGCTGCGGCCCGACCTTGGGCGTCACGAACCCCCGTGGGAAGGCGATCAGCCCTTCGCTGCGGCATTCGGCTTCGCAAAGCAGGTAATCGACGATCCATCCCAGTTGCCACCAGGCATGATGCGGAAAGGGTCCCGGGCCGCGGTCGAACTGCGACCAATAGTAAGTGGCGATCTTCGTGTCGGGATTAAGGAACTCCTCCCGGGCGATGGCTGCCGTGCGTGCCAGATCGACGAAGAGACTGTCACCGGTCATTGCCGCCAGCCGGGTGTAGAGTCCGCAATGGCTCGTCAGCAGGATGGGACCGCTCTTGGTTGCCGATCCTGTGCTTCCGCCGTGTTCGAAGCAAAGCCCCGTCTGGCTCAGTTGCCAGTCGCGGAGTTTGCTGCCTTTCCGTCGGACGGACGCATTTTCCGACCGCGGGTGGGTGTAGACGGAACAGGTGTAGAGACGCGCCGCGCGGATGGCCGCGTCGAGATAACGTTCGTTCCCGCTCGTTTCGTATGTTTCGAGCAGCGCCTGGGCACTTTGCACGGTGGCGAAGTCGTTGATGAAACGTGCATCGCCGCAGACGCCGAGGAACCGTCCCCGGTCGACGGCATGCTCGACATACCAGTCGGCGCCGCGGAGCGCCGCATCGAGGTATTTTCGTTTGCCCAGAATGCGATGGGCGACCAGTAGTCCGTAGAATGTGGGACGCAGGTCTTCAAGGTCGGTGAAGAGCGCCTTGCCCGTGAGTTTGTCATAGGCCACGTCGAAACTGCCGTCCGGATGTTGCAGCGAGAGCAGCAGATCGGCGCCTTCGCGCAATTTTTCGCGCAGCAGCGTGTCCTGAGGCTCGAAGAGCAGGATATTGCCGATGTCGATCAGCGTGTAATAGGTGATGCCGATCGGTTCGATATGGTTGCCCCATTCCTCGACGAACGTCCCTTTTTTCGAAAGGTAGTATTGTCCGAGCGCCGCACCGCGGTTGCGGTCGCCGTGTCCGCCCTGTTGCATGAGTTTGAAATTGCGGATGTAAGGCAGGCGGCCGTGCCGGAGCAGGCTGTCGCCGGTCATCGCCGCGAGCATCCACACCGCGCCGGCGTCGGCGTTCTTCATGGCGTCTTTCTCCGAGCCGACGACGCTGCCCAGATAGGCCTGTGCGCCGATTTCGATCCCTTCGCAGCGTTCCGTGCGCCAGAGCGAGAGCGAGTCGTCGCAGACATAGCGGTAGATCGCTTCGAGCCGGTCGGTGAGCGAGAAGCGGGAACGTCGCAGGGCGAGTTCCTCTTTCAGCCCGTAGATGTCGTAAACGGCGTGTTTGAAAACTTCGTACCAGTCGGTGCGGCGCAGCGTGTAACGAAATGCAAAACGGGTTTGGCCGCCTGCTTCGAGCCATGAACCCTCCTCGCCGAGCACCGGGTGCCAGGCCGTGGGGCAAAGCTGTCCGTCGCGTGTCATGTGCGAAAGTCCCGTGTGCCAGCATTCTCCGTGCGTGCGCCGGTCGCCCGCGTAGGGTTTCCGGTCATAGCCCGGTTCGGGAATGACGGCCAGCGTGAGTCCCTGTCGATCGGTCAGGAGCGACGCCATCGTGGTCACTGTGTTCTCGTTGCAGACCACCGGCAGGTGCGGCAATCCTTGGCCATACATGTAGGCCAGGTAGAAATCGGGCTCGATAGCATCGCCCTGAAAGAATCCCGGGATGCAGCCCCAGGCCAGTTGTTTTTCGGGGAGCGTGGCTGTTGCCGGCGTTGAAAGGGAATAATAACCTGCCTGCGCTGCGGTGAAGGTCAACCGTACGCACAGATCGCCCGGATGGGCCGTGTCAGCCCACCATTCGGCCGTGAGTCGTCCGGGTTCGCCCACGGCTGCGAAACGGAGGGTGTCGCCGCTTCGGTGCATCTCCTGCGGCACGAGCCGGAAGGCTTCGCCCGCGCGGTTCAGCGGCACGGAGGAGGTGGCTTTGCGGTAGCTCGGGGCGATGCAGTGGAAACGGTCGATGTCGAAGCACAGCGTATCGCCGCTCCGGTTGACGATGATCCCGCCTTCTGTCGGCGGCGTTTCCGGTGTGTAGAGCACAGTGTAACCGCCGTCGGGAATGCCCCAGGTGAATGTCTGCCCGCCGTCGCGGAGTTCCATTTTCCGGGGCTTCCAGCCTTCGCCGCTTTTCTGCCACGAAATGCCGATCCGGGAATCGCCGATGCGCGGACCGTTTCCGAAGAGGGTCAGCGGGCCGAGGAGGGCGAGTATGCAGAGTGTTTTTTTCATCATTGCGGCTGTTCGGGTTTATGGCAGACAAGCAGCCGGGTCGGGACTGCTTGTCTGCGCGTTCGGTGAACCTGCGTTTAGTAGCCGGGGTTCTGGTCCGGGGCGTTGATAAAGGGATTGGTGTTGATCTCGTTCTGCGGAATAGGCCACAAGTAATCCCGGTTGGGGTTGAACGATCGCGTGTCAACCTTGTAGGGAATGTATTTCGGCGGGTTGAGACGCACGTCCTGATATTTGTAGCCGTAGGCGTCGGTCATCACTTCGGGACCGATCCGCCAGCGGCGGATATCCGAAACGCGGGTGCCTTCGAAGGCGAATTCGACGCGGCGTTCATGGCGGATGATGGCCCGCAGTGCATTGGCGTCGAGTTCCGTGCCTTCGATGTCCTCGACTTTCGGCATCATCACCGAGGGACGCTGGCGTACGCGGTCGATCAGCCCGCGGACTTCGGCCTCGTCGAACGTCCCCGATTCCACGAGCGCCTCGGCGCGCATCAGCAGCACGTCGGCGAAACGGATCAGGATGATGTTGTGTTCCGAGTTGTTCTTCTCGGTTTCGGTGTAGTCGTTCCACTTGCGGATCTTCATGCCCGTATGGTTCGAAGAACTCGGGAGGAAGATCGCGCCGCGGCCGTTGTCCGTGCCCGGCATGATGATCGACTGGTCGAGGCGCGGGTCGCGGTCCTTGTAGGGATAGGTCGGGTCGAAAGCCGGGTCGGCGCTCTCATAGAGTTGCGTCTCGGCGTTCCAACTTACGGGGTAACCGTTCTTGGTGTAGTAACTCTCGGCGAGCGCGGATGTCGGACAGTAGGAGTTCCACTCGTAGGTGAAGGTGTAGAGTTGGTGCGAAAGTCCCTGCGAATAGGCGTTCTTCATATACTGGATGTCGAAGATCACTTCGCAGTTGTCCTCGTTCTGGGGCAGGAACAGCTCCCGGTAGAGGGGATAAAGATCGTAACGGAGTGCGCCGTTCTCATCTTTGAGGTCGATCACCTCTTTGAGGGTCTCGGCCGCCTGGGCGTACATCCCGTTGTAAAGTTCGATTTTGCCTTTGAGGGCCAAGGCGGCGCCGCATGTGGCGCGGCCGGTATCCTCTGCGGCATAAGTTACGGGCAGGTGTCTGGCCGCTTCCTCCAGGTCGCCGAGAATCTGCTCCACGATCTGCGCTTTAGGCGTGCGAGGTTTGCTGTCGGCCAGATCGACCTGTTCGAGGTACATCGGCACGTCTCCGAAGAAGTCGATGAGCTCCGAGTAGAAATACGCGCGCAGGAAGAGCGCTTCGCTGCGCAGCCGGTCCTTGATGTTGGTGGTCGGGACGGTTATTTCGTAGCAGTGGTCGAGCCAGGCCAGCAGGGTGTTGGCGCGTGAGATTCCGCGGTAGCCGCGGCTCCAGAAATTCAGCGCATAGACGCTCGACGAGCCGTGGGTGCCCTGTCCGAATTCCTGCGTGTTCTGGTTGCGCGAGTAGTTGTACATGTTGTCCGACATACAGTCGAAGTCGATGGCGTAGGTGCGGCCCTTGACTGGTTCGAGGGCGGCGTTGTAGATGCCGTTGACGGCGATGACGGCGTTCTCCTGCGAAGAGAAGAAGGTGGCGGGGTCGAGTGCGTCCTGCGGCTCGCGTACCAGATAATCCGCACAGGAACCCAGCATGAGCGCCGAACCGACGAATGCGGCTATTTTATGATAAGTTTTCATCTTTGTCCGTGTTTTGTGTTAGAAACCGATGTTGAGGCCGAAGTTGTAGATGCGTATCTGGGGATAGACCTCCGACGCGATGTTGGTCGAGGGACGTTCGGGGTCCCATCCCGGGAAATTCGTAAGCGTCCAGGCGTTCTGGATACCGGCATAGATGCGCACTTTCGACATGTGCAGTTTGGCTGTCCAGCGTACGGGCAGCGTGTAACCCAGTTCGATATTCTTCAGGCGCAGGAACGAGGCGTCGTAGATGTAGTAGCTCGAACGGGTGTTGGCCGTCTTCGAGTCGTAGTTCATGCGCGGATGGCGGTTGGTCGGGTTGTCGGCGGTCCAGCGCTTGTCGACCATGTCTTTCCAGACGTTTCCGTTGTCGTTGTAGAACGGCACGACCATCGGCCCCTGATTGTACATGTCGCGGCCCAGCACCGTCTGCCAGAACATGTTGAAGTCAATACCCTTCCAGCCCCAGTTGAGGTTCAGCGACATCGAGACGTCGGGGAACGGGTCGCCGATGATGGTCCGGTCATAGTCGAGGTCGATTTTACCGTCGGGTTTGCCATCGGGGCCCGAGAGATCGGCGAATTTCAGGTCGCCGGGACGCGGGCTGCCCTCGCTCGGCACGGGGCGCCCTTCTTTGAGCTTGTAGACACGGTCCTGCAAGGGCACCGAGGGGTCGCTGTCGTTCTGCCACGTGAAGTCGTCGAACTGGTAGACGCCGGCCATCCGGTAGCCGTAGTAGGCGCCCACGGGATGACCCTCCATCTGAACGATGGGCAGCGAGGCGTGGATCACGGGGCTGACGCCTTTCAGGTCGAGAATCTTGTTACGCAGGAAAGTGGTCGTGAACGTGGCGTCGACGTACATCTTGTTGCGATAGGTCTGGCGGTAGTTGAGCGTCAGTTCGAGACCTTTGTTCTCCATGCTGCCGGCATTCTGATAGGGGCCGCCGTTTACGTTGCCGATCAGCGACGGCGGAATGGGCAGTTTCATCAGAATATCGGTGGTCTTCTTGTAGAAGATGTCGGCTGTCAGTGAGAAGCGGTTCCAGATGCCGATGTCGAGACCGATGTTGGTCTGTTCGGAAGTCTCCCACGAGGTATCCTTGTTCGAAAGCTCGGTGATGGCCGCACCGGCTACCTGCGTACCGTTGAAATCGTAGTAGCTGTCGGTCGAGAGGGTCGGGTACCCGGTGTAATTCGAGGAGATATACTCGTTGCCGAGGCGTCCCCACGATACACGCAGCTTGAGGTTGTTGATATACTCGGTCACGCCGGAGTTCTTGAAGAAGCTCTCCTGGGAGATACGCCATCCGGCGGCCACCGACGGGAAAAGGCCCCATTTCTTGTTGTAGAAACGCGACGAACCGTCGTAACGGACGTTGACCTCGAAAAGGTAGCGGTCGTCGTAGGAGTAGTTCACGCGGCCGAAGAGTGAACGGGTTGCACGCTCGTTGATGGCGTTGTCGTTGACCTGCGTGGCGGGATCGCCCATATTCAGCGACGGGGTGAACGAGGACATATTGTCGCGGCGTGCCATCTCCCATTCATTGCGCCACCAGTATTGCGAAGCACCGACGAGTACCGAAAGATCATGCCGGTCGAAGCGCTTTTTGTAGCTGGCCGTAAGTTCGGTGGTCGTCGAAAGCGTCGTCGAGTTCTTGATCTCGATGAAGCTGGCCACCTTGTTTTGCACGTCACCGTAGAGGTCGCCCACGGTGTAGATCGGGGCAACGAACTGGTCGTTGCGCGAATTGAAGTAGACCGTGGCGAACGAACCTTGTATTTTCAATCCCTTGACAGGCTCGACTCCGGCGCTGATCTTTGCGGTCAGCTGGTTGGAGACGTTCTTCGTGCGGCCTCCGGCCTCGAGCTGTCCCATGTGGCGTCCGTAGAAGCCGTAGAGCCCGTTGTAGGCCTTGAAGATGCTGGTGGGGCCTGCGCGGTGGATGTCCTGGATGGTCTGGTTAGTTCCCATGGCCGTCGAGGTCATGTCCTTGCGATAACCCGAGAGGTTGAGCGTCGTGAAGAACTTGCGGTTGGTGGAGTACATGCTGACATTCGAACGGAACGAAATTTTTTCGTTGTCGGTGCCTTTCAGCACGCCGTCCTGATTGCCGTAGCCCAGCGAGACGCTGCCGTTGTAGTTTTTGCCGCCCATCGACATACTCAAGTAGTGGTCGTGCATCGGTGCGATGCGGAAGTGGCGGAGGTAGTAGTTCACGGACACTTTCTCGCCCGAAATGTATTTTTCGCGGTCGCTGTCGTAATTCTTGATCTCGCCGTTGTAGAGGAACATTTCCTCTTTCAGGTCGAGCCATTCGAGCACTTTCACCGGCTTGGGCAGCGCCGTGGTCTCCTGCAAGGAGAAACTGCCGTTGTAGCTCACTTTAAGCTCGCCCGAGCCTTCGCCCGACTTGGTCGTGATGAGTACGACGCCGGCAGCTGCACGGTTACCGTAAATGGCCGCCGACGAGGCGTCTTTCAGCACCGACATCGACTCGATGTCCTTGGGGTTGACCTGGTTGATGTCGCCCTCGACACCGTCGATCAGCACCAGCGGCTCGTTGTTGTTGGCGATGGACGACACGCCGCGGATGCGGATCGAACCCTGGTCCTGTCCCGGCTGTCCCGAGTTCTGGACCACGTCGATACCCGAGATCGTACCTTGCAGGGCCATCGAGGCTTGGGTGATGGGGCGGTTTTCGAGGTCCTTGACCGATACGTTTTCGGCCGATCCCAGCAGGTTGACTTTCTTTTGTGTGCCGTAACCCACTTGTACGACCTCAACGGCGTCGAGCATCTGCTGGTCGGGCACCAGTTTGATGACGTCGAATTTGGCCTTGGGGTCGTCGGCTTTCAGTTTGAGCGTTTTGTAGCCCATGAACGAGAAGGTGATCTCGCTCTTGGGCCCCGGAATCTTGATCGAATACGTGCCTTTGCTGCCGGTGATCGTTCCAGCACCCGTTTCCTGCACGTACACGGTGACGCCCGACATGGGTTTGTCGTTCTCGTCGTGCACTACACCCTTGATCTCCCTGGGCTGTGCCATGGATGCCGCGATCGCGAAAAGCATCACCAGGGTCATGTAGATTTTTTTCATAGGTTCTGAAGTTGGTTGGTTTATTTCGTTGTTTTCGATTCGATGACAATGCCCATCAGCGCCGGGCAGACGTCGCCTTCCGGGCGCATGAGGCGCAGGCGGATTCTCTGTGCCGTTATCGGCTCCTGGAATGTCAGCGTGTTGACAGTCTGATGGTTACCTTCGACGTGCGCCAATTCCCGCCCTGCGTCGTCCGAGAGAATGTAGTCGCGGATGCAACAGGGCATCACGGAGTCGTAGTGTCCCATCTGTACGTTCTCCATCGCGTGATCGGCGTCGGTGTCGAAGAAGAGCCGGACCTGCGAGAAAGTTTGAGGCTCGTTCCAGGCGATTTCCAGCTCGGGTGCGAAGTCGTTGGCAGCGGCGGCCCAGCCGTTGGGAGCGAGGTAGGGGCGGAAATAACTGTTCCGCAACTGCTCCGCACCGAAGGCGGCGAGACCCGGGGTGAAACGCAGGGCGAAATTCTTCCCCTCGGGACGGCGCTTCGGGCACCAGAACTCGAACGCGTCGACGCCGATGCCTTCGGGAGGCGTCTGGCGGCCGAAGTTCGAGACGGCGGGGTTGATGTGGTTGAAGACCGACGTGAGGCCCGTCACGAAGCGTCCGCTTTGTGGCAAGCGCACTTTGTCGTTAGCCATGAAACAGACGAAGACATAACGGGGCGTCTCGTATTCGATGCCGAAGTCCAGCGTGATGCGGTTTTCTCCTTGGACGAGCTGCACGACCTTGACGGCGTCGGTACGGTCGGGGGTGTAATTTTCCTGGCGCAGGGAGCTGCGCAGCTCGATACGGAGTTCGGTGGCATCATCAGCCTCGGCGACGATCTCGATACGGGGCATGCGTCCGTTGACGGGCAGCAATTGCGCGGCCGGGTATTCGAGCCGGAACCACGTGCCGTCATGCGGCAGTTCGTCGAGCTGAAGTTCGCTCGACACGCGCAGCGAAGCCTTGTCCAGCAGGTTTCGACCGTCGGAGATGTCGAGCCCGGGGATGAACTGTCCCAGCTTGACGAGTTCGGATTGCAGGCGTACGATCTTTTCGGGGGCTGCATAATCGGCCGGTTTGCAACCCTCTTCGAGGCAGAGCGCTGCGGCCATACCGATAGCCTGTCCGCCGAGTGCCGCCGTGCACATGACACGGGTCGAACCGTTGGCCACGTGGCTCGACGACATGATGCGGCCGCCGATGAAAAGGTTATCCAGATCGGGGGTCACATAACAGCGGTAAGGTATCTGGTAGACACCCTTGCTGTGCCACTGGTTACAGCCGTTTTTGGGGCTGAATACCCCGTCCGACGGGTGCAGGTCGATGGACCAACCGCCGTAAGCCACGGCGTCGTAGTGGGTATGCTGTTCGATGATGTCCTGCTGGGTGATGGTGTAGAGTCCCGTGAAGCGGCGGCTTTCACGTTTGCCGGGGAAGAGTCCCGCCCACTCCAGCGTGAGGTTTTCAGCCTGCGGGAACTTGCCGGAGTTCTTGATGTAGTCCCAGACGCCATAAACCACGCGCCAGAGTTCGAATTTGATCCGTTCGGTGTCGGTCACCGTGTCCAGGCGGCCGCCGTATTCCAGCCACCAGTATTTGCAGCCGTGCTGGGCTGGGTTGAAATAGTTGGGATTCTGCAATTTGGGGATGTGGCGCTCCGCGTCCTTGATGGCGAAATCCGGCGCCGTGTATTTCACCGGGCGGCCTGTGTCCTTCATATAGAAAAGGATGCTGTGTCCCAACAATTCGCCGTATTCCTGTTTGTCGGGGGCGAATCCTTCGCCGTACTCCTCTTTCTCCTCGGCGCCCATGCGGAACGATGCCCCGGCGAGGTAGCCCAGCGTGCCGTCGCCCGTACAGTCGGCGAACAGATCTCCTTCGATCGTGTATTCCGTGCCGTTCTGGGGATTGATGGCTGTGAGACGGCTGATCGTGCGGGTGTCGTTCTTCTCGACCTTGTAGACCACCGTGTTGAGCAGCAGCGTAATGTTGGGTTCGGCGAGCACTTTATCCATCAGCACCATGTCGAACAGTACGGGGTTACCCTCCTTGTTGCGAAAGGTGTTTTCAACGAGGATCTCGTCCAGTACGCCGCCTTCACGCGACCAACGGTTGTTGTTGCCCATATGGGAGGTGGCGCCCAGAACCCACAGGCGCACCTCGCTCGAAGCGTTGCCTCCGAGTACGGGCCGGTCCTGGACCAGGATGACCTTGACGCCGGCCCTCGCTGCGGTGATGGCGCTGCATACGCCCGTCATGCCCCCTCCGGCGATTACGTAGTCGGCCCGGAGCGAGATGTGGCGGAATGCCCTTTGTTTTTCGAAATTGCAAGTAAACATAGTTGGATCAAGATTTCTTTTTGCTGTATGAATAAGCCGTGACTCCGATTGCCAGCAACAGCAGTCCCATGCCCAGTGGGATCATCTTGTGCTCGTCGGCCAATGCTCCCAATACGGCGATGAACAATCCGGCGAGGATGGCGCCGATGCCGATGACCATTATGCTGAAACGGTTGTTGGAGGCGTCTCCGTCTTCGACGGTTGCGGCGGGGGCTTTTTCGATCATCGGGATCTGCTCGCCGGAACGGCATATGCGGTGGTAAATTTCATAACCAGCCAGCAACAGCGCCGGAACCAGTACGCCTACGAGCATCTCTTCGGCGCGGTCGAGCGAGAAGCCCATGAGCGGCGTGACGAACTTGAACAGCGCATTGATCGCGAGGCTTACGACAGTCGTTGTGAGGATGACCCGCCCGTTGAGATTGCGCGAGAAGAGCGACCAGATAAGCGGCAGGTAGAGCGGTACGCCCGTGAGGGCTGCGACGCTGATGACGACGTTCACGATGCCGCCCATCAGGGGGATCAGCAGCGCCACGACAATGGCCAGCACGCCGAAGCCGATGGTGGACCAGCGGGCGATCCGCATCAGCCCCTTTTCAGAAGTGGAAGGAGAGAGGCGTTTGAAAATGTCGTTGGTGAAGACGCCCGCCGAGATGTTGAGCGTGGCGTTGAGCGAACTGGCCGTAGCGAAGATCATGCCGCCGAGCATCAGGCCCAGCAGACCCGAGGGCATCGCCTCTTTGCACATCAGCAGATAGGCATTCTCGGCTTCCAGCCCTTCGAGACCGGGGTTGTAGACGCGGTAGATCATCGGCGGCAGCATCCAGAGAATGGGGCTGACGAGGTAGAGGACGCCGAACAGCCATCCCACCTTGCGGGCGTTGCGGGATGTGCTGACGCTGGTATAACGTTGGACATAGGCCCAGTTGCCGCCCAGAAAAAAGAGGTTGTAGAACATGAAAGCGATGATGAACACCCAGGTATAGTCGCCCGATACGGTCTGGAAAAATCCTTCCGGGACCTTTGCGAGGAAAGCCTCAGCCCCGCCGACCTTCATCAGCGAAAGCGGAATGACAATGATGACGGCTGCGAACAGAATGAGGAACTGCAACACGTCGGTCACCACGACGGCGCGCAGACCGCCGATCGTGACGTAAAGAATGCTGAAAGCCCCCAGCAGCAGAATGCTTGTGTTAAGCGGAATGTCGGCCGTGACCTCGATGATCTTGGCGATGGGATAGAGGAAGGCGCCGGTTGTAAAGAGCGAGATGAAGAGGAATAAGTAAGTATACATCTTCTGCGTCGATACGCCGAAACGGCGGGTGATGTATTCGGCGGCCGTGAGGCAACCTGTGCGGTTCCAACGCGGTGCAATGAAGAATCCGACGGCGAGACCCGCGGCGGCCATCGTGAGCTGGATGGTCACCGACACCCATCCATGGGAATAGGCAATCGAACCCCAGACGACGAACGTGCCGGCCGAGAAGAAGCCCATGAACAGCGAAAGACCGCTGATCCACCAGGGCACGTTACCCCCCCCCGCGAAGAAACTCTTCATATTCTTACCGGTAGAGGAAAAGGAGATGCCGGCGAGCATCACGCCCGCGGCAAACAGCAAAATGGTTACATAGTCTAAAGTACCCATGGATCGGTTCTCATTTAGGTCGTTTTCGGGTTAGCCCAGAACAAATATATCCCATTCGGACCGTTTCCGCCCCAGTCGGGGTTCATAAAATCGTCGGGAAC
>OODI01000609.1_pt1 | contig 15981 bp, 9 predicted proteins | sample 1671141 | NCBI WGS metagenome assembly OODI01 (sample SAMN06348126, study PRJEB24527) | human gut metagenome | biome: human gut; feature: ankylosing spondylitis patient; material: feces | host: Homo sapiens | place: China | collected 2015-10 | reverse complement strand
TCGAGAAGAGGTAGGCCGGGACCTTGGCCCGGTCGAGGCAGGGCCGCCGCTTGAGGAACTTGTAGAAAATCTCCTGGATGATGTCGTCCGCAAGGTCCCTGCGGTCCGTCACGCCGTTGACATAGGCGCACAACCGCGGATAAAGAGCTGTGAACACCTCTTTTACCTCCCGTTCGGTATATCCGAAATATGTGGTTCCGGAGTAAAACATCCAATCTTACAGGTTCCGACCCGCCGGGCCTCCGGCTAAAGGCCGGGTCCGGAGCGGTTTACGGCGACAGTATCCAAAATCATACCTTACCAGCTTACGCGTTCCACATAAGTCGTCCCGAAACGATCGGTCACACGGACCTCGCCCGCCTTTACGCCCGGTTCCGGCCTGATCCGGAACATGTGGAACGACTTGGCCGGCTGACAGTATTTCCGGGTGGTCTTGTTGGTCACCGTGGCATAGAGGTCCACGTAATCGGGGTCGAACTCCTCGCATGGCTCCATTTCGCCCGCCTTGACGCCGTCGACCCACCATTCGACAGGCCCCCAGGCATCGTCCCAGGTCCAGACGTTGGCCAGCACGTAGTCGCTTCCGGTCCGCACGGGCGAATAGAGGCGCATCTGGTGGTTGCGGTCCTTGCCGCAGGAGTGGTAATACCACGACACATCGCCGCCGTCGACATCGACGATCATGTAGCCCTGGGGCGTGCCGTCGTTGTTGAGGTGCTTGTTCAGACGCAGCGAACCGGTCGAACGCGTGACGGTAACGGCCGTCAGGTTGTCGATCTTCATCTGCTCCGAACGGTTGTAGTTGTAGATATATGTGTGGTGGTTGTGCCCGGCCCACGAATAGACATTCTTGAACTTGAGCAGTTCGTCGCGGTAAACCGGGTAGTTCTTGTTGCGGGTCGAGAAGCTGCTGTGCTTCTTGAACATCTGCGAATGGGCGCAGATCATAATCGTCTTGTCCTTCGGCACGTAGCTCAAATCCTGCCTGAGCCAGTGGGCAATCTCGTCGCTCAGGCCCAGTTCGTAGGACTTCGTGGCGTCGTCGCGCCCGTAGAGGATGTTGTCCACGAAGACGTAGTGCATGTCGCCGATGTTGGCCGAATAGCAGGTCGGACCGAGATACATCTCGAAATAGACCGTCCCCAGCGAATCGCTCAGGATCGTCGTCTGGTCGTGGTCGTGGTTGCCGATGACGTTGAAGGTCGTCGTGTTCACCCGCCCGGTGTTGTCGATATAGGCGTTGTAGACGTTCATGTCGTTGTAAACCAGGTCGCCGAGGTTGATGCCGTAGCACGGGGTGGTGATCGTACTGCGCATGCGGATCATGTCGGGAATGACCACCGACCGGTAGGCCTCGGCCGATCCGTCGACGCCGTAGTTCTTGATCTGGGGGTCGCCCTGCACCAGCAGCGTGTGGTGCACGGCGGGAACCAGGCGCGGTTCGAGCACGAAATCGGCCTTCACCTCCTTCTGGAAGCGGTCGATGCGCCTGAAGAACTGCGGACAGCCGTGGCGCGCCGGAATTTCGTACTCGGCCGGAACCGACACGAACACGAAGCGGCGCAGTTCGAGGTCGCTCGTCAGCGCATAACGCCCGTCGGCGTCGGTCTGCGTACAGTTAAACCCGTCGCTCACCACGACGCCCTCGATGGGCAGTCCGCCGGTCGAGGTCACACGGCCCGTCACATTCGGAACCTGGGCATAGGCGGCGCAGCAGAGGAGCGTCGCCCAGGCATATATGATCAAACGTTTCATAGCTTCACTTTTTTAGTTGTTTCCGTCCCAGTAATAGCAACTCGCACGATCCACGACCGCCTGGGTTTTCACGACGTTGCGCCCGGTGATGAACTGGTCGAAGTTTTCGGGCGCAGCCTTCGGAGCCGCATCGCGGCCCTGCGCCGCCGTGCCCACGCCTCCGCCGACGCCGCACGACGCGACTCGGTCGCTCTCGGTGCGGCCTTCGCCGAGGATCGACCCGGCCAGTCCGAACATACCCTTGACCACGCCGCCGTTGCGGCAGGATTCGATGCGGGAGTTCCCGCCGTTCCACGTCGTCGCGGCGATGCCGCCCGCCTGACCTTTCGATCCGGCGAGCACGTCGCCCCGGTTGGTGCATCCCCGGACGGAACCGTTTTCGAACGCCGCGACGATGCCGCCCAGCAGCGCCCCGCCCCCTTCGACAGAACCGAGATTCTCGTTGCCGGCGAAATCGCAGTAGCTGGCGAACCCGCAGATGCCGCCCGCACGTCCCGATTCGGAGCGTACCCGGCCCGTGTTCACGCAGTCGCGCACGTCGGCGCTCACCGCCTCATTGCCGTTGATGAAGCCCACGATGCCGGCCGCCTGGATGCCGCGCGCGCTGTTGCGCGTGTTCTCGCCCAGTCCGCAGGAGACGTCGCCCTCGTTGCGGCAGTCGCGGACCGAAGCGGCGTAGACGGCGTCCCTCTTGGCATAGATGTCGCCCACGATGCCCCCGGCGGTCGAACGGCGGTCGACGCTCGTGCCGTCGAAACGGACGGCGCCCTTGTTGCGGCAGTGCGAAACGACGACGGGACGCCCCGACAGCCCGACGATGCCCCCGACCGAAGCCTGATAGGTGCTGGTCGAGGTCACGGGCGCGAAATTGTCGCAGTCGCCGACGGTCAGCGACTCGTGGGCCGATCCGCAGATGCCGGCCGTGAGGCTGTACGCATGGCCGCGCGTGGTGACCGAGCCGAAATTGTCGCAGCACATCACGTCGCCCTTGGCCATGCCGCAGATGCCGCCCGCCATCTCCTGACAGTAGCGGTCGCTGCCCTCCTCGACGCCGCGCGCCGCGGAGACGATCTCCCCGCGGTTGATGCAGAACTTGGTCTTCACGCGCATGTTGTAGCCCACGATGCCGCCGATGTGCGAAACGATGAACGCGCCCGAATAGCCGACGCGCCCGGTGTTCTCGCACCAGGCCACGAAAGCCCCCGGCAGCGAACGCCCGAGGCTTCCGCCCAGCACGCCGCCCAGGTACATCCGCGGCTCGGCCGTCGGGGCCAGCGACAGGCAGCTGCCCGCCGAGGAGATGTCGCCGCCGTTCTTGCAGCGGATGACGACGTATTTGTTCATGCCGCAGACGCCGCCCACATAGTTGTCGTGAAGCGACCGCGCCGAACGGTGCGCAATCGAGCCGTAATTCTCGCAACGCTCCAGAATGCCGTGGTTCACATCGGCCACGAACCCCGCGTAGAGCGCGTCGTCGCCGTCGTCCGACACCTTCATCGAACAGCTCTCGGCAATCACGAGGTTGCGCACGACGCTGCCTTCGGCGACGAGCCGGAACAGCCCGCCGTCGGTCTTCCAGTTGAGGATCGCGTGGCCCTCGCCGTCGAAGACGCCTTCGAAATTCCCGATCCGCGCAAACCGCTTTATCCCGCTCATGTCGATGTCGGCTTTCAGGTGCACTTCGCCGCGCTCGTCCTGCCAGGCGGCGATGTCGCCGCCCGCATTGACGGCCTCGGCAAAGGCCGCGAGTTCCGCGGCGGAGGAGATGCCGCCCGCCGCTGCCGCCAAAGTTACCGCCGCGGCAAGAAGGGTCAATAACAATTTCTTCATAATCCGGTTAAATTTTCAGGTTCGTTACCATGTTACGGTGGCCGTATAGTGTTCTCCGAAACGGTCCGTCGTCTCGACGGTCGCCTGCGCCGCCCCCGCCGTGGGCAGGATGCGGAACATGTGCGAGGTCCGGAAAGGCTCGAACGTCGCCGTGGTCTGGACCGAGTTGTAATAGTCGGCCATCCGGACGAAAGCCCCGTCGTAAACGGTCACACGCTTCATTTCGGCGTCGCTTTTGCCGCTGTCCGTATAGCGGACGGCCCCCCAGCGGGCGTCGTGGTTCCAGACATTGGCGTAGACGTATCCGTCGCTGTACCAGACACCGGGAGCGTAAACTCGGATCTGATGGCTGCGATCCAGCCCCGAAGGTACGTCATTTTCATAAGAATAAGGCTTATAGTACCAACTGACCGCCTCCCCGTCGACCTCCACGACCATATAGCCCCGCGGCGTTCCGTCGCTCGACATGCTTTCGTTGAGCCACAGCGCCCCGGTCGAACGGGCCAGGATGTGCGATTCAACGTTGGGAAATTTCGGCGCCGGCTCCTCGGCCGAATAGGCGTAGTTGAAATTGATGTGCGAGTGGCCCGCCCAGGAGTGCACGCAGCGGTACTGCGCCAGGCGCGAGGCGTAGTCCGGCCCGTGCCTGTCCCGGTCGGCAGGCTCGGAGTCGGGCTTGCGGAACATCGAACTGTGGGCGCAGAGCATGACGGTCCTGTCCTTGTCGACGTACTTCAGGTCGTTGCACAGCCAGCTGTACGCCTCGTCCGAAAGCCCGTCGCTGTAAGCCCCGACGTTGTTCGGATCGAGCGTGTTGTTCTTCATAACGATGTTGTCGAGGAAAATGAAGTGCAGTTCGCCCAGTTCGACCGAATAGCAGGTCGGACCGAGGTACTCCTCGAACTTCTTCACCGCCTCGCGGTCGGTAGCCGCGTTCTGCACGTGGTCGTGGTTGCCGATGACGCTGAACACCGGGAAATCGAAATCCGCAATTCCGGCGCAATAGGTCGGATAGAGCGACATGTCGTTGTGAACCAGATCGCCCAGCGAAATGCCGTAAACCGGACGGTCGGTGATCGACGCGGCCGTCTCCCGAAGATCGCGGCACATATCTTCGTACATGTCGATCGAATGAAACGCGAAATTGTCGTAGCGCGCGCTGCGCGAACGGATCTGCGGATCGGCCGTCATCAGGACCGTGTAACGCGAAGCCGCCTTCCGGCGGGCCTGCAACGTGAAGTCGGCCTCGAATTCGGTCGCCCCCTCCGGAATGCGCCGCCAGAACTGCGGAATGCCGTTCTTCACGGGGATTTCGTATGCCGCGGGAATGGTCACCTGCACGAAGCGCCGTTTCGAAAGGTCGCTTTCGAGCGCATAATACCCCGACTCGTCGGTCAGCGTCGTCAACAGTCCGTCGCTCACGACCACGCCTTCGACAGGCAGGCCCCGCTGGTCGACGACCGTTCCGGTGACGGTCGCATTCCCGCCGTTCGGACCGGTTCCGCCCGGCGCGTCGTCACCGCCGCAGGCGACCGGCAGCCATCCAACAAAAAGCGCAAATCTCATTTTTCTCACCGTGCGTCACATCTCTAAAAACGGGGACGGAACGGAGGCTTCCGCCCCGTCCCCGACCCACTAACCGTTTATTTTCCGTCCCAAAGCGAGTTGCCCGAACCGGTGAAGTTCGTGTCGCTGCATATGTTTTCGAGTTTCATCTCGAAGGTATGGGCGTCGTCCGCACCCTTGAGCTGTCCGCCGAACCCGCAGTTTTCGATCACAGTCCCCTTCACCGAAACACCGGCGATGCCGCCGCTGGTCAGGACCTTGTACTCGGGTTTTGCCGTGCTGCCGTAAATCTTGGGGTAGACGACCCCGTAATGCTTGCTGCCGCGGACTGCGGAGTTCTCGCCCAGATCCCCGACGATGCCGCCGGCCTTGACCGTCACCGCATCGCCCGTACCGTCGGCAAACACCAGCGCCTTGTTCAGGCAGTCCTCGATCTGCGCATTGAGCACCTGTCCCGCTATACCGCCCGTAACGCCGTTGCGGTTGGAGGTCGGGAAACTGCTCGTGTTCGTGCAGTCCCTGATCCCGACGCCGTCGGCATAGGCCACCACGCCGCCGCCGATGCCGCGGTAAATCGGAATCAGCCCCGAGTTGGAGCACGACGAGATGACGTTGGGTTCGCCCAGGGTAGAGGCCGCGCCCACGATGCCGCCCGTGCAGTTCGTCCGTTTGGCGCTTTCCGCGGCATCGAAGTCGATGTTGTTGTTATAATAGTCATTGTTGACCTCGCCGCTGTTGGTGCAACCGGAAACCGAAGCCGCCGACTCATAGATGTAGCCGACGATGCCGCCCACATAGGCGGGCATGCCGTTGCTGCGTACCGTCGTGCGCTCCTGCTTGACGAGGGCCAGGTTCTTCGACCCGGCGACCGACGCTTCCGCATAGGTCTTGCCGATTTCGCCGAGCAGGCCGGAAATACCGCCCGCACAGCGCACTTTCCAGGCGATGGTTCCTCCCGCGGCAGGACTGGCGGACACCGTGACGGCGCCCGAGTTGACCGTATTGGAGACCTTGCCGAGCTGCTGTCCGACCACACCGCCCACGGCAACGATGTCCTCGGTGCTATACTCCATCTGTTCGATCGTGACGGCGCCCGAGTTGGTCGTATCGCCGTTGCCGGTGAGCGTTCCGTCGATGCGCAGCTGGCCCGCGATGCCGCCGACATAGGCGTAACGGGGACCGAAATACTTCTCTTTCAGCGCGCCGTTCACCCCGTCGGGGTTTCCGGGAACCGAGACCGCAGCCACATTGACCACGTCCGACACAACCCCGTCGGCCGAACCGACGATGCCGCCCATGATGACGAACTTGCAGATCGCCGTGGCGGTCAGATTGCCGCGGTTCTTCGAGCCGGTGAGCGCACCGACCGACTTGCCGGCCACGCCGCCCGCATAGGCATAGCGGCAGGCGTCGCCCAGACGGTTGGCGGAGATCGAAAGGGGCTGTTTGTTGGTGCAGCCCGTCACGGAGCCGTCGGCCCAGCCGACGATGCCGCCAGTGTAGCTCATGTAGCCGGCCGTAATTTGCAGGGCGATCGTCTTGCCGCCCTCGGTGGTGCAGTTCTCGACCGCGCCGCCGGCCCAGCCGACCACGCCGCCCGTGTAGATGCCTGCCGTGTTGACCTTGGGCGTTGCGCCCGAAGAGGAGATGCCGCCCTCGTTGGTACAGCCCGTCACGACAGCCCCGGCCTCCGTTTCGGCCACCACGCCGCCGACCGAGATCTTGCTGCCGACGACATTGCCGCTCAAGGTGACGAACGCCGTATTGGCGCAGTTCTCGACACGTCCGGCGGCGCCGACGAGACCCGCAACGCCGGCAACGCCGCACGCACCGTCCACCGTGGCGGCGGCATCCAGCGTCACGGCCGCCATATTGCGGCAGTTTTTGAGCGTTCCGTTGCAGACGCCGGCGAACGCCGCCGCATAGACATCCTTCGCAACGCTTTTCGCCGTCAGTTTCGACGAGGCGTCGATCGTCAGGTCACGGATCTCCGAACCCTCGGCCATGTGGCCGAAGAGCGGCTGCGCCGTGTTCCAGTTCAGGATCAGGTGCCCGTTGCCGGCAACGACGCCGTCGAACGGACGCTCGGCCGTACCGACGGCCGTCCACGCGACATCCTTCATGTCGACGTCGCCCAGCACCTCGACGGTCCTGCCGTCTTCGCCCGACGTCCAGTCGGAAATGTCGCCCCCGGCGTTGAACGCCTCGGCGAACATCTTCAGGCCTGCGCCCGAAACGATGCCGCCCGCGGGATAGAACGCCTGCCTGATGGCAGGCAGAGCGGTCTGCGCCTCGATGTCCTTGATCGAGAACTCGATCACTCCCTCGCGCTCGGTCTTCGTATCGCTGGGGTTCTCCGCAACGGAGAAAGTGTAGGTCGCCCGCTCCCCGTCCGGCTCGGACACGTAGGTGACCCACGTCGGGCAGGTCACGCCGACGACCGCCTCGGCGGGAGCCACCACATCGAATTTCACCTCGCCTTTGGCCGCGAGATCGAGCTTGCCGTCGGTGTCGAACGGCATATCCGCTCCGAATTGATAAACGGCATATTCGGTGCTGTAACCCACTCCGTCGGTCGGCTCGAGGGTCAGCGTGCCGTAGCGCCCCGCAGCGTCCGTGTTGGCGTCGCAGCGGATGCGGAGCGTCGAGGTGGTCATGCCTTCGGCATCCGGCTCGGAGGTCTCGACGACTTCGCCGTGAATCCACTCCGAATCCACCGGCTCCCATTTCGAAAGGGTTTTGACCACGACCTCGATGGCCTCGGCGTCGTTCGGGCCCACCACGGAATAGACCTTGTCGAGGATGAAGATGTTGCCCGACTGATCGACCGTCATCCGGCAGGTGAAAGCGCCCGCCGAAAGGGTCACCACAGCGTCGCGCGACTTGAAGTCTTCGTTGGCGGTCACCTCGACGGTGAATTCGCCGCTGCCCACGTGCGTCGTCTCTTCGTCGACGACACACCATTCGCTGTCGGAAGTCACCGTCCAGTGCACGCTCTCCACGTTGAGCGCCACGGCCACGGTTTTGGTCTGGCTCGAACTGGTCATGCCCCGGGCGGCGTCCCACGTCGGGGTCAGCACGACTTCCAGTTTATCGGGATACGCCGACGTTCCCTCGTCGGACGAACAGGCTGCGAAAACGGCCGTCGCCGCTGCAAATATCAGAAAAATGTATTTTTTCATGTCGTTGGTCTCCTTTTATTTGCGTTTGTTGGTATGATCGGCCCACCAAACGTTCGTGGTCATGTTGTTCGTGCCTCCGAGCCAGCCGTTCACCGCCTCGAAATAGTTGTCCCGGTTGCGGAACTCCTCGTCCGAAGGATAGCGCAGGCGCGTGGGCAGGATGCCGTCGTTGGCAGCCAGCGCCTTGACAGGCATTTCGGGATAACCCGTGCGGCGGTAGTCGCACCACGACTCGATGCCGACCAGGAAATTCGAAATCCACTTCTGGGTCATAATCCGTTCGAGCACCTCCTCGCCGTCGAGCGCGTCGATCGACACCTTCGGATTGGAAAGGAACGGCGTAAGGTCCGCCGATGCATCGTCGGTCCACTCGCAGACAGCCTCGGAAACGGCCTTCACGTAGTACTCCTTCGGGGTTCCGGGAATCCAGCCGCGGTAGGCGGCCTCGGCCCAGATGAACCAGAGTTCCGAGTAGTTCATCAGCGCGAAATGGTCGCGGTCCTGAATCACGTTGCGCCGGTAGTGGCCCGCCGTGTCGTAATAACCCATCAACTCGTTGTAGGTCACCTGCGTCGGCACGCCCACGAGTTTGTCGAAATAGAAATTCGCGCGCGGGTCCTTCAATCCTGCCGACGAGTCGTACATCTCGTCCATCAGCCGTTCGCAGATCATGTTGGCGTTCCAGAGTCCGGCGCGGACGTTGTGGAACGGCGTGTACTGCGCGTTGACATTGGCGTCGAACTTCACGTTGGCGGCGTCCTCTCGTTGAGCTTCGACACGGCGTCGAGACGCTCGCCGGCCGGATCGCTCTCGTCCTTGAGCGCGGCGCGCATCAGCAGGCGGACGTAAAGCGAGTTGCCGAACTTGCGCCACCGGGCGACCTTTCCGTCATACATGTAATCCTCCAGGGCGTCGAAATCCTTGCCTTCGGCCAGCAGTTCGTTGGCCAGTTCGAGTTTTTCGAACATGTCGCGGTAAATCTCCTTCTGGCTGTCGTAGGCCGGGTAGAACTTGCCTTCAGTATACCCCTTGCCGGCCTCGAAATAGGGCGCGTCGCCGAAGGCGTCGGTGATGTGTGAAAGAGTCAGCACCTTGAGGATGCAGGCGATGGCCAGCCCCGTCTTGTCATTGTCCTTCTCGGCCTGCACGCGCATGGTCTCGGCATTGCCGGCCCAGCGGTAGATGTTCTGCCAGAAGTAGTTGATGATCGAGTTGTTGAAACGGTAGTTGTAGATGCGCTCGGCCGAGGTCTGCGCCTGCACGGTGTACTGCATGAGCTGCGAGTTGACGTCGGACGAACGTTCCAGCAGCGCATATTCGAGGCCGAAGGTGATCGGCTGCACGTAGCTCGTGGCATTGGTGGTCTGCAACGCATTCTTGTTCACGTTCATCTCGTCGAAATTGTCGCAGCCCGACAGGGCGAGCGCGCCGAACGAGAAGAGTGCTGTCAGTTTTATAATCGTGTTTTTCATTTTTCGGTTCCTCCAGGGTTAGAAAGTGATCTTGATACTGCCGCCGATGGCGCGGGTTCCGGGCATCTGGGCGATTTCGAAGCCGGGAACGACCGACGAACCGCGCATGAAGGCGCCTTCGGGGTCCCAGCCCGGGAATTCGGACCAGCAGAAGAGGTCGCGTCCGTAGACGGACAGCACGAGGCCTTTGATGAAACCGGTCCTGGCCAGCAGTTTCTTCGGGAATTCGTAGTCGAGGCGCAGTTCGCGCAGTTTGAGGAACTGCGTGCTGACGAAGTTCTGCTCAGCGTTCTGGAACGCGTAGGCCAGACCGTAGTACTCGGTGATGTCGGCTGTCTTGTGCGTGTTCTTCACGTAGTTGCCGTCGGGCAGCAGGTTGACGCCGTCGAGCACCAGTCCGTCGTAACGTCCCGGAAGCGAGATCGTTCCCTTACCGCGCGAACCCAGCAGGGCGTTGGAGTAGGAGTAGACGTGTCCGCCGAACTGACCGTCGAAAGCCACCGAAAGGGTCAGGCCGTTCCACTTGACGCTCGTGCCGAAGCCGCCCTTCCAGTCGGGCATGCACTCGCCGATGCGCTGCAAATCGTCGGAATACTGCGGATAGCCGTTTTCGTCGATCACCAGCTGGCCGCTGACGTCGGTCAGCGAACCGTCCTTGCCCACGATGAACGAACCCTCCGGAGCGCGTTTGTAACCCAGGCCGTACATCGTCGAGAGCGACTGTCCCTCGTAGGCCGTCATGTAGGCGTGCGACGAGTAGGAAGCCACGATCCACGAATCGACGCCGTCGCCCAGTTCGAGCACGCGGTTGCGGTTGAGCGCCCAGTTGACATAGGCTTTCCACTGCACCTTCTTGGTCTTCACGAGCGTGCCGTTAGCCGAGACCTCCCAGCCCCAGTTGCGGATGCGGCCCGTATTGCTGTAACGGTTCCCGACGCCCGAAGCCTGGCTCACGGGCATGCTCACGATCTGATTCTTCGACTCGCTGTCGTAGTAGGCGATGTCGAGGTTCAGACGGCTGCGGAACAGCCGGATGTCGGCGCCCACCTCCCACGAGCTGACGATCTCGGGCTTGAGGTTGAGGTCGGCCGCCGTGCGGGGAATCTGGAAATTGCCGGCGAAATCCGACGCCGTGAGGTAGTTCGACGTGCGGTAGGGCTTCGTGTCGTTACCCACCTGTGCGAAGCTGCCGCGCAGTTTCACCAGATTGACGATGTCGCGCGCCGTGCCGAAGTCGATCAGTTCGTTGAGCAGCACGCTGGCCGAAACCGACGGATAGAAATAGGAGTTGTTGTCGCTGGGCAACGTCGACGACCAGTCGTTGCGCCCCGTGATGTCGAGGTATACGGCGTCGCGCCACGAGAGCGAAACCAGTCCGTAGATGCTGTTGGTCTGACGCTCGTAGGAGTAATTGTTCGTCTTGATGCGGTTGACCGAGTTGGCCAGCGAATAGACGCCCGGCTGCTTGAGCTGCTCGGCGGTCTTGTCGGTCTGCACGAACGAGCGGTTGATGATGCTTCCGCCCAGGTTGGCCGTGATGTTGAAGCCCGCGCCGAGCTTGCGGTCGTACTTCAGCAGGAAGTCGGTCGAGAGTTGCAGCGAGGTGAGTTCCGTCTCGCCGTACATGCCGTATTTCTGCGAATAGGAGCTTTTCGGATGACGGGTCGTGCGCAGGTCGCGCGAAAAGTCGATGCCTCCGCGGAGCATCAGGTCGAGTCCCTTGTAAAGATGGAGGTTCAGCGCCGTGTTGCCATACATGCGGTCGCGGTCGAGCGTGTTGATCTGCTCGTAGGCCACGAAATAGGGGTTGTTCTTACCGCCCGAAAGGTCGGCGTCCTGCTGGACACCTTCCTGACCGGGATACCAGTACTGCCTGGCCCAGTTCATGTCGATGTTGGGCGCCATGCACCACAGCGAATACATGATCGAGCTGGAACCGTAACCCATCACGGGCAGGTTGTCGTCGTCCTTGCGGTAGTAGGTCAGCGACGTGTTCATCGAGAGCCACTTGTTGACCTTGTTGCTGCTCTTGAGCGAAATCGACTGCTTGGACCACGGCGAGTTGGGAACGATCGACTCGCTGCGGTAATCGGTCACCGAGAACCGGATCGAGTTGTTCTTGTTGATCTTGCCCGAAACCGACAGCGTGTTGGTCGCCGTCCATCCGTTCTGGAAGAAATTCTTGAACCAGTTGCCGTAGCTGACGAACGGCGTCTTGATGCGCGCGCCGTTTTCGTCGACGCCGATGCCGCGGTTCACGTCATAGTACTGATAGTAGAGCGTCCCGTCCATCTTGGGTCCCCACGACGACACGTCGAGCGTGCTCATGCCCTCGCCGTCGACCGGATCGCCGTAGTGAAACCCGTCGTTGCCCTTCGACGAACCCTGTCCGTAGACGTACTGGAAATCGGGCGAGGAGTTGATCTGATCGACGACGAAATTCGACGTGAAGGTCACCGAAACGGCACCGTCCTGCCCCTCGCCGGATTTCGTCGTGATGATGATGGCGCCGTTGGCGGCCTCCGAACCGTAGAGGGCGGTCGCCGCGGGACCTTTCAGCACCGTGATGTTCTCGATGTCCTCGGGGTTGACGTCGCCCGTACCGTTGCCGTAGTCGATCGAATAGGCGGTGGACTCGCCCCCGGCCGCCGAGGTGTTGAACATCGGCACGCCGTCGATCACGAACAGCGCCCCGTTGTTGTTGAGGTCGATCGACGACTCGCCGCGCAGCGTCACGCGCATCGAACCGCCGCCGCCCGTGTTGGCTTTGGCCACGGAGAGGCCCGCCACCTGGCCCGAAAGGCCCGACATCCAGTTGGACGACGAGGCCGACGACGAAAAGACGTCGCCCTTGACCTTCGTGGCGGCATAACCCAGCGACTTCTCCTCGCGCTTCATGCCCAGCGCCGTCACGACCACGTCGTCGATGGCCTGCGCCGTGCTGACCAGATTCACGTCGATCGTCGTCTTGCTGCCGACGTAGACATCCTGCGTCTTGAAGCCCAGGAAACTGAACGACAGCTGGTCGCTGGGACGCGCCTTGATGCGGTACGAACCGTCACTTTCGGTGACAGCTCCCACGAGCGAACCCTTTACGATCACGCTGACGCCCGCGACGGGCTGTCCGGCATCGTCCCGGACGACGCCCTGAACCAGCGCCGGAGCGGACGGGGAGGCGCTACCCTGCCGCCGGGGGGGGGAGACCGGACGGTCCGCGCCGGCAGCCTGCCCGCCGACGTCCGAAACGGTCCCGGCAGCCTGCGCCTGCGCAGCCGATTTGCCGGCGTTCCTGCGTTTGATCAGGATTTTATCCTCCCGGAACTCATAGGTGAGATCGCTTCCGGCGAAAATCTTCGCCAGCACGTCGGGAACCGGAGCCTGCTTCACGGAGAGCGTCACCGGAGCGGCCTTGCCCACCAACTCGTTGTTGAAGAAGAACGTGTAGTAGGTCTGGGCCTCGATCTTCTTCAGGACCGTGGCCAGCGGCGCCCGCTCGACGGAAAGCGTTACGGTCGCGGGTTTCTCCCCGGCTCCGGAGGCGTGGGCGACGCCCGCAACCGCCAGAAACATCGCTGCAAGACCGCACGCCAGCCAGCGTCGCAGCATCGTACGGCAACCTTCGAATTTGTTAAAATTGCTCATTCATTCAATTGTTTAGGTAGTTTGATAATCCGTGTGTCATTTTCGTTTCGCCCGGGAGAGGAAATACTCCCCGTCGATGTTGGTGATGGAGAGCTTCACCGGCGAGGTCGCGGAAATCATCCGCAGAGCCTCCGGCAGCGTCTCCCGGTCCACCATGCCCGTATATTGCAGGTTGGCGATCTCGTCGTGAATATTGATCTTCACCTGATAATAGCGCGAAAGTTTGTTGGCCACGTCCTTGAGCGGATGTCCCGAAAAGATCAGCCGCCCCTCGATCCAGCCGATCGAATCGTCGACGTGCACCGCCCGCTTGGTGATCGTATTGGCCGTCGCGTCGATCTGCAACTCCTCGTTGGGGTCGAGGATGATGACGTCCTTCCGAACCTGCGCCTGCAAACACCCCGTATGGAGCGTCACCACGGCGAAATTCTCCCGGGCGTAGGATTGCAGGTTGAACGACGTTCCCAGCACCGTATAGTTGTTGTTGGCGCTGTGGATGATGAACGGACAGTTTTTGTCGGGCGAAATGGTGAAAAACGCCTCGCCGTCGAACTCGATCTCGCGCGTCGCCTTCCCGAATCCCGGGTCCACGGTGAGCGTCGCCTCGGAATTCATGCAGACCTTCGACCCGTCGGGCAGCACGATGTCGAGCCTCTCGCCGCACGCCGTGCGGTATTCCAAGGGCTGTGCGGCGCTGATCTCCGCCCCGGCCCCGGCTTCGGACGCGACATCGGGGGTGCGCTGCCAGAACCACACGGCGCAAACGCCCGCCGCAACCACGGCGGCCGCCGCCACATAGCGCAGGAACCGACTCCGGCGCCGTCCGGCGACCTCGGGGACAGCGAACAGGATCTTGTTGCGGGCCGCGAAACGCGCCCATTCCCGCTCCGCCTTGGCCGACGCGGGCAGCTCCCGTCTGGCGAGACACTCCCTGAAATAAGCCCGGTTTTCATCCGACTCCTCCAGCCATCCCGCCAGCATACCGGCCTCCTCCTTATTTAAAGCGTTGCTCCGGTACGAATTGATCAGTCTGTCTATCTCTTTCTGCATATCATTTACACAAAACAGATTTTTTCTCTTTGTCTTCACCCGGTAGACACGCCTTTTCCGGATACCGACCCCCGCCGTGCGATTTTTTTTCGGAGCGCCCCTTTCCGCCCCCCCCGGAAACCGGAAATCCCCGGGCCGAAGCTCCGGGGATTTTTCCGCTCCCTGAAAACGGACAGGGCGCCGCAGAAGCGGTTGCGGCTCGTTCGGGCAGTCGTGAAAATTGGATTTCATGCGAAATTTGCCGTATCTTTGCCGAAAATTGAAAACCATGACACAGCAATTGCGATTCATACCGTTCAAATCACGCTCGGACAAGGGCTGGGCCGAAGCATGGGCGCTTTACGAAGCCTCCTTCCCCGACTGCGAACGCTGGGACGGCACGGGTTACGACCGCGCCTTCGGCGACCCGCATTTCGAGGCCGACGGCATCTGGCGCGGCGACGAGTTCATCGGCATCCTCTTCCACTGGAACGCCGGAGATTACCGCTACGTCGAGCATCTGGCCGTCTCGCCCCGCCTGCGGGGACAGAACATGGGTTCAAAAGCCCTCGCGGCCTTTTGCCAAGGGCGGCGCGTCATTCTGGAGATCGACCCGCCGGAGGATGAAATCTCGGTCCGCCGCCAGCATTTCTACCAGCGGCTGGGTTTCGTCGCCAATCCCTACGCGTACATCCACCCCTCGTTCCGGCGGCCGTTCCATCCCCACCGGCTGGTGCTGATGAGCTATCCCGAGGCCCTTACATACGAAGAGGCCCGCGGTTTCGCGGACTTCATTCGGGAACGGGTGCTCCGCTACTCCGAGCACGAGAATCCGGAGCTGCCGAGACTGTAAAGCGGCCGCTACAACATGCCGACCACGTATTTCGTGACGAAGTAACCGCCCGCCACCAGCCAGACGTAGAGCAGGCCGGCCAGCACGAAAGGCCTGGCCCCCGCCTGCCTGAATTTGTCGAGGCTCGTTTCGGTCCCCAGCGCCGTCATGGCCATCGTCAGCATGAAGGTATCGACGTACTCGATGGTCCCGTTGAGCGGAATTTCCCGGACCGTCTCCACCCCGCAGAGGCTTTGCAGCAGCGAATTGAGACCGATGATCCCGATGAACCCGAAGGCGAACCACGGCACGGCGATCCTGCGTTTTCCCGTTTCGCCCCCGGATTCCTTCCGGCGGCCCGCCAGCACGAAGCCCATGATCACGAGCACGGGCGCGAGCAGCATGACGCGGATCATCTTGGTGATGGTGGCCGTTCCGGCGATCCCCAGCGCATCGGTGGGGTCCATCGCGTTGCCCGCCCCGGCCACGTGGGCCACCTCGTGCAGCGTGCTGCCCGTGTAGACGGCCACTTCCGTGTCGGTCATCCCGTTGAGCATGCCCGTGCGGTACATGACCGGATAGAGAAACATCGAGAGAGTTCCGAAAATGACGACCGTGGAGACGGCGATGGCGGTTTTGTACCCCTCGCACTTCACCACCGGCTCGGCCCCCA
>OODI01000585.1_pt1 | contig 16361 bp, 16 predicted proteins | sample 1671141 | NCBI WGS metagenome assembly OODI01 (sample SAMN06348126, study PRJEB24527) | human gut metagenome | biome: human gut; feature: ankylosing spondylitis patient; material: feces | host: Homo sapiens | place: China | collected 2015-10 | reverse complement strand
TGGAAGGATCAGATCCTCATTACCCGCACGGCCGGGACGGAGGAGGTCACGGTCACATTCTCCTACCGGGGAGACAGCGGGGAGCCGCCACAGGATGTCCTGCGGATCACCAAGCTCACAGGCTCCGGCCGCGAGGCCAGAGCCACCCGGGGCGGCCGGGTCATCCTGCGCCGTCTGCCGGAGATCATCTACACGGCCGAGCTTCTGGACGCAAATGGGAGCTGGGAATACGGCCTGACGGAAGACGAGGTGCGGGAGGCGTTCAGCCTGATCACCACGGAGTGGTCCGCCGGCGACAGCTGACAGAGAAGAAAGGACGGTATGCCGAATGAAAAAAGTAATGGTGCTGGAGGATGAGTCCAGCATCCGCAGCTTTATCGTCATCAACCTGCGCCGTGCCGGGTACGACGTCATTGAGGCGGAGACCGGCGAAGAGGCACTGGACAAGCTGAAGGAGAACCCCGATACCCGGGTGGCGCTGCTGGACATCATGCTGCCGGGGATCGACGGCTTTGAGGTCTGCCGCCGCATCCGGGCCACCAACACCAAAATCGGTATCATCATGCTCACCGCCCGTTCCCAGGAGATGGACAAGGTGACGGGACTGATGACCGGCGCCGACGACTATGTGACCAAGCCCTTCTCCCCGGCAGAGCTTACCGCCCGTGTGGACGCCCTGTTCCGCCGGGCCGGCGGAGAGGAGATCCCCCAGACCGGGGAGATTCGGCAGGATCCCTTCCTGCTGAACACCCGCAACCGGACGCTGGAGAAGAACGGCCAGCGAATCAAGCTGACCCAGGTGGAGTATTCCATCATGAAGGTGTTCATGGAAAATCCGGGCAAGGCCCTCTCCCGGGAGGAGATCCTGGATATGGTCTGGGGCCGGGACTACTTCGGCGAGCTGAAGATCGTGGATGTCAACATCCGCCGTCTCCGTCTCAAGATCGAGGACAACGCCACGAATCCAACGTACATTACCACGATCTGGGGCTACGGCTATAAGTGGGGCTTCTGATGGCGGATCTTTTCCGCCGATACTGCGCTGCAAAGCCTGGCTGTACACAAAGTACAGCGGCGGCTTTGCGCCTTGTCTCGGCGAAAAATCTCTTGCCATCCGTGTTCTATTGACAACGCCGCGCCGCTTATTTTGACTTTACCACGAAAGGAGCTGAGGAACATGTCCCCCAAGCTGCCGCGGGTACAGGGCCTGCGCCGCCGCTGGCTGGCCGGAAGCATCGGCCCCGTGGCCGCCATATTGCTGCTGGTGGGCGCCCTCATCTCTGTGGGCTTCGCCAGCAACTACTACAACAGCGCCCGCTCCACCCTGCGGGCCAAGGCGGCCGCCGGCGCCGACTACTTCAATACCTATGTCATGATCGGCTACAAGGAGTATTACCGCAGCGCCACACTGTACGCCGCCACCTTTGACGACAGAGACCACATCGAGCTGCAATTTCTCAACAGCTCAGGCCGCGTGGAGGTCACCACCCGCGGCCTGACGGCGGGCACCTATCCCAGCACACCGGAGGTGGCCCGCGCCGTGGAGAGCGGCACGGTGCAGGATTACGTGGGCCGCGATGAGGCCACCGGCGAGCGGATCATCGCCGCCTCCAGCCTGCTGAAGTTCAACGGGCAGGTGGTGGGCGTCATGCGCTATGTCACCGCCATCGGGAACCTGGACCGTCAGTTGTTTCTGACGGTGCTGGTAGTCTGCGGCGTCATGACCGCGGTGATCTGCCTGATTTTCCTGTCCAGCTCCATCTTCATCAACAACGTAGTGGCCCCTGTCTCCGCCGTGTCGGAGACGGCCAAGCGCATCTCCGCCGGCAGCTACGGCATCCAGATCCCCAACAAATACACCGATGAGATGGGTGTGCTGGTGGACAACATCAACGATATGTCCCTGAAGATCAGCCAAAGCGAGAAGATGGAGTCGGAGTTCATCTCCTCCGTGTCCCACGAGCTGCGAACGCCCCTGACGGCCATCAACGGCTGGGGTGAGACGCTGCTGGAGGACGAGTCCGGCGACGTGCAGCAGCTGCGCCGCGGCGTGCAGATCATCCTCAAGGAGTCCCGCCGCCTGACCAACATGGTGGAGGAGCTGCTGGACTTCTCCAAGATGACCGATGGCCGCTTCACCCTGCAGGTAGAGGACACCGACATACAGGCGGAGCTGGAGGACGCGGTCTACACCTACCGCGAGCTGTTCCGCCAGGACGGCATCTCCCTGGAGTACGGCAGCGACAAGGCCCTGTACGACGAGCCTATCACCGGCGACCCTGAGCGGCTGAAGCAGGTGTTCTGCAACGTGCTGGACAACGCCGCCAAGCACGGCGGCTCCGGCAAGCGCATCGTGGTCCACCTCACCCAGCAGGAGGGGGAGTATATCATCTCCATCCGCGACTTCGGCCCCGGCATCCCCGAGGCGGAGCTGCCCTACGTGAAGCAGAAATTCTACAAGGGCTCCTCCCGCGCCCGCGGCAGCGGCATCGGACTGGCGGTCTGCGATGAGATCGTCCACCTCCACGGCGGCCGGTTTGACATCGCCAATGCCGCCGGAGGCGGCGCCGTGGTGACCATCCGACTGCCGCTGAAGCGGGAGACGGAAAAAGAATTGTAAATAATCGAACAACTGTTGCATTTTTCGGCAAGCTGTGGTATGCTTGTCACAGAAAGGATCATTCAGGCATATGGAAAAGAAACAGGGCGCGTTCCGCACCACTATCGGCGGGCAGGCGCTGATCGAAGGTATCCTCATGCGCGGACCGGAGAAGGACGCCATCGTGGTCCGCTCTCCGGAGGGACTGGTCACCAAGGTCACAGAGCGGAAGTTCATCAGGAGCAAGTATCCCATTCTGGGTGTGCCTATCCTCCGCGGTGCCGTGACGTTCATCAGCTCCATGATCACCGGCGTCAAGGCGCTGATGTTTTCGGCGGACTATTTCCCTGATGAGAAGGACGCCCAGCCCGGCAAATTCGACCAGTGGCTGGAAAAGCACATCCCCGCAGAGAAGCTGCAATCCCTGGTGGTGGCGTTCTCCGTGATTTTGAGCCTGGCCCTGACATTGGTGCTGTTCATGCTGCTGCCCACGTTCGTCGCCGGACTGTTTCACGCTAAGAGCGCCGCGGTCCACAACATCATCGAGGGCGTGGTGAAGGTGGCCATCTTCCTGGGCTATCTGATCCTCTGCTCCAAGCAGAAGGACGTTCACCGCGTGTTCTGCTACCACGGCGCGGAGCATAAGACCATTTTCTGCTATGAGGCGGGCCTGCCCCTGACGGTGGAGAACGTCCGTCCCCAGCCCAAGCACCATCCCCGCTGCGGAACCAGCTTTCTGTTTGTGGTGATCATGGTGTCCATTCTGGTGTCCAGCCTGGTGTTCCCCTACATCAACTGGCAGAACATCTGGGTCCGCATCGGCGTCAAGCTGCTGCTGCTGATTCCCGTGGTGGGCGTGACCTACGAGTTCAACCGCTTCGTGGGAGCCCATGACAACACCGTGACCCGCATCCTGTCCGCTCCGGGCATGTGGATGCAGAACTTCACCACCAACGAGCCGGACGACTCCATGATCGAGGTAGCCATCGAGGCCATGAAGCTGGTGATCCCTGCCGAAAAAGGCAAGGATCAGTGGTAAAAGGGGATAACACATCGTATTATGGCAATTACATATAACAATCTGTATTTGGATATTCGCCAGCAGCTCCACCAGGCTGGCCTGCCCGCCGCCACGCTGGAGGCCCGTGAACTGGTGTGCTGCGCCGCCGGTAAGAGCAGGGAGGAACTGAGCCGCGCCAGCCGTCTCTACGTCCCCGACGCCGTGGAGCAGCAGGCCAGAGCGCTGGTGCAGCGCCATCTGGAGGGCGAGCCGGTGGCCTATCTCATCGGCGAGTGGGAGTTTTACGGCCTGCCGCTGGACATCTCGGAGCAGGTGCTGATCCCCCGCCCGGACACGGAGGTGCTGGCCGCCGCCGCCATCGAGGGCCTGCAGGGCGTTGAGTCGCCCCGTGTACTGGATCTGTGCGCCGGTTCCGGCTGCGTCGGTCTTGCCGTGGCCAAGCACGTCTCCGGCAGCCATATGGTGCTGGGGGAGATCGACGAGGGTGCGCTGCGCGTCTGCCGCCAGAACATCCGCCGTACCGGTCTGTCCGGTCAGGTGGTGTCCATGCAGCTCAACGCGCTGGAAAAAGCGCCTCCGCGTCTGGGGGAGTTCGACTGCATCGTGTCCAACCCACCCTATATCCCTGACGGCGACATCGCGGGGCTGGACCCCTCGGTGCGGGACTATGAGCCCCATCTGGCGCTGAAGGGCGGCGCCGACGGCCTAGACTTCTATCGCGCCATCTGCGAGAACTGGCGCGGCGCCCTGCGTTCCGGCGGACGGCTGTACTTCGAGGTGGGCATCGGCCAGGCCGATGACGTGCTGCGCATTATGCGTGCCGTGGGCTTCGGCGACATCGAGGTGATCCCCGATCTCAACGGCATCCCCCGTGTGGTCTGGGGCATTCTGCATACGGAGATCTGAGCTGTCCGTTTTTCGGGACAGCAGTTCCAATAAAATAGGTACAAACCAACAGAGGAGGACGGAACAATGGCAGCGAAGAAAGAACCTGCGGTCCAGCCCGCGACGGCGTCCGACAAGAAAAAGGCGCTGGAAACCGCCATGCAGCAGATCGAGAAGATGTACGGCAAGGGCTCCATCATGCGCTACGGCGCGGAGAGCGCCCTGAACGTGGAGGCTATCCCCACCGGATCTCTGTCGCTGGATCTGGCGCTGGGCATCGGCGGCCTGCCCCGGGGCCGTATCGTGGAGATCTACGGACCGGAGTCCTCCGGTAAGACCACGCTGGCCCTCCATGTGCTGGCGGAGGCCCAGAAGATGGGCGGCGAGGTGGCCTTCGTAGACGCCGAGCACGCGCTGGACCCCACCTATGCCAAAGCGCTGGGGGTCAACGTGGAGGATATGCTCATCTCCCAGCCCGACACCGGCGAGCAGGCGCTGGAGATCACAGAGGCGCTGGTGCGCTCCGGCGCCATCGATGTGGTGGTGGTGGACTCCGTGGCCGCGCTGGTGCCCCGTGCTGAGATCGAGGGCGAGATGGGCGACAGCTTTGTGGGCCTTCACGCACGCCTGATGAGTCATGCGCTGCGCAAGCTCACCGGCGTCATCAACAAGACCAACTCCATCGTTATCTTCATCAACCAGCTGCGCGAGAAGGTGGGCGTCATGTACGGCAACCCGGAGGTGACCACCGGTGGCCGCGCCCTGAAGTACTATGCCTCGGTGCGTATCGACATCCGCCGCGTGGAGGGCTTAAAGGACTCCTCCGGTCAGTTCATCGGCAACCACACCCGTGCAAAGATCGTCAAGAACAAGGTAGCTCCGCCGTTCCGTGAGGCCGAGTTCGACATCATGTTCGGCGAGGGCATCTCCAAAATGAGCGAGCTTATCGACGTGGGCGTCAAGCTGGGCATCGTGCAGAAGAGCGGCGCATGGTTCAACTACGGCGATATCCGTCTGGGTCAGGGCCGCGACAACGCCAAGCAGTTCTTAAAGGATAACCCCGAGATCGCCAATGACATCGAGGGTCAGATCCGCGCCAACGCCGATAAGCTGTACGCCACCCGCCGCCCGGCAGGCCGCGCCGCAGTCGCCGCAGCGGAGAAGCCCGCCGACCCCGCCGCCGCAAAGGAGCCGGTAGTCAAGGCACCCACCCGCAGCAGCGAGAGTGAGCTGGACATCATGGTGGAGGACTAAATGGCCTTCTACCGCCGTCGACCCCGCCCGGATGCGGAAAAGTGCGCCGACCCCGCCAAGGCGCGGGCCAGCGCGCTGGAAACGCTGGCCGGGCAGGAGGTCTCTGCCAATATGCTGTATGAGCGGCTGTGCCGCCGCTATACCGAACAGGCCGCTGCCGCCGCTGTGGCGGAGATGGTGCAGCTGGACTATGTGAACGATGCCCGCTACGCCGAAGCACGGGCACACAGTCTGCTGGCTGCCCGCAAAAGCCGCCGCGCCGCCGCCCAGAGCCTGCGCCAAAAGGGGCTTGCCCCCGCCGAGGTGGCAGGTGCGCTGGAAGCAGTCTACGCCCCGGAGGACGGCGACGACCCGGAGCTGGAAGCCGCCGCCGCGCTGGTGGACAGCCGCTACCGCAAAAAGCTGGCCATCGGCCGCCGCGACCTTGTGGTGGCCGCGCTGCAGCGCCGCGGCTTTGCCTACCCCGTCATCAAAGAAGCCATCCGCAGGGTGGAGGAGGGGGAATGACCCTCCCGTAAAATTTTAAAAGCATCCCTCAAAAGAGAAAGAGAGTATCATCCCTTATGAAAATTGCGTGTATTTCCCTTGGCTGTCCGAAAAATCAGGTGGATCTGGATGTGATGGTGCACATCCTGCTGTCTGCCGGGCACGAGACTGTGGCCGATCTGGCCGAAGCCGATGTCATCCTTGTGAACACCTGCGGCTTTATCGAGAGCGCCAAGACCGAAGCCATTGAAAACATTCTGGAAGCCTGCGCTTATAAGCAGCAGAACCCGAACCTGAAGGTCATCGTTACCGGCTGCCTTGCAGAGCGCTACCGCAGCCAGATCGAGGAAGAGATCCCCGAGGTGGACGCCGTTGTAGGCTGTGCCTCCAACAAGGCCATTGACACCATCGTGGAGCGGCTGTTCCACGGCGAGGATCACTTGGAAAGCTACGGCGCCAAAAAGGACTTCCCGCTGGGCGGCAAGCGCGTCATCGGCACGCCCGCCCATTATGCGTACTTAAAGATCGCCGAGGGCTGCAACAACCGCTGCCACTACTGCGCCATTCCGGGCATCCGCGGCCCGCTGCACAGCCGCGATATGGCCGACTGCGTTGCCGAGGCCCGCTGGCTGGCCGGTGAAGGCGTGAAGGAGCTTATTGTTGTGGCGCAGGACCCCACCGCCTACGGCGAGGACTGGGGCAAGCCCGGCAGCATCTGTGAGCTGCTGGACAAGCTGAACAAGGTGCCGGGACTGGAATGGATCCGCATCATGTACGCCTACCCGGAGCGCATCACCGATGAATTCATCGCCGCCATGAAGCGCAACGAGAAGGTGGTGCCCTACCTCGACCTGCCCATCCAGCACTGCAACGATACCATCCTGAAGAACATGAACCGCCGCTCCACCCGCGCGGAGCTGCTGGAGGTCATCGGCAAGCTGCGCCGCGAGATCCCCGGCATTACCCTGCGCACCACCCTCATCGCGGGCTTCCCCGGCGAGACCGAGGAGCAGTTCGAGGATCTGTGCAACTTCGTCAAGGAGGTGCAGTTCGACCGTCTGGGCTGCTTTGCCTACTCGGCCGAGGAGAACACCGTTGCTGCCAAAATGGACGGCCAGATCGATCAGGAGACCAAGGACAAGCGCGCCGAACTGGTGATGCAGATCCAGACCGGTATCATGGCCCAGAAGCAGGCCGAAAAGGTGGGCCAGACCGTGCATGTGCTTTGCGACGGCATCGACGAGGAGAGCGGCCTGTATCTGTGCCGTACCACCGGCGATGCTCCTGAGGTGGACGGCAATGTGTGCGTTTCCAGCGAGGAACCGCTGTACCCCGGCCAGTTCTACGATGTTCTGGTGGACGACAGCGACCTTTACGATCTGTATGGTACTGTTGCAAAATAACAAATTGGAGGAATCTGTATGAATCTGCCCAATAAACTCACTTTGACCCGCATCCTGCTGGTGCCGGTGTTCATGGTCTTTGTGTCCCTCACCAGCCTGAGCGGCATCGCGGATGGCTCCTTCCAGCCGACGTATTACCTGATCGCAGGCATCGTCTTTGCTGCCGCCAGCTTTACTGATTTTCTGGACGGCCATCTGGCCCGCAAGTGGAACATGGTAACGGACTTCGGCAAGTTTGCCGACCCGCTGGCCGACAAACTGCTCACCACTGTGGCCTTCATTTACATGATGCGGGACGGCGTATGCAGCCCGGTGGTGCTGTGCATCATTCTGGCCCGTGAGTTTGCCGTGTCCGGTCTTCGCATGGTGGCCGCCGGTGCCAAGGACGGCAAGGTGATCGCCGCCAACATGTGGGGCAAGGTGAAGACCGTGCTGCAGATGCTGAGCATCATCTTCTACTTCTTTGGCATGGCGATTGCGGCGAATGTGTCCTGGGATGCCACGGTCATGGTTGTGGGAGCCTCGGTGGTGCTGTGCTGGCTGGTGGCTGCCGTGACGGCCATTTCCGGCATCAAGTACCTGTGGGACAACCGCAGCTTCATCAACACCGCAAAATAAAGCGTTTTTTGAAAAAGGGCAGGGAGACCTGCCCTTTTTCAAATTTTCGAGGAAATATTACAAGACGGAAAGGCTTTCCATGAAAAAATTTGCTGATACAGTGCGCCGCCTGCTCTCCATCGCACTGAACCTGTTCATCGTCTGGGCGGAGCCCATTGCCCTGCCCATGAGCTGGGATTGGGGCAAAGAGCAGATGTTCATTTTTTACACCGAGGATTCCAACATCCTTTCGGCCTGCATCTGCGCCATGGTGGCGGTGGGCCAGCTGGTGTGCATCTTTACCGGCAGGGAACTGCCGCACTGGCTGCACACCCTCAAGTACATTGCCACCTGCTGCCTGACCATGACCTTTCTCACGGTGGTGTTCGTGCTGGGTCCCATGTATGAGGACGGCAACGGCTGGTACATCATGCTGTGCACCAGCTCCATGCTGTACCATCACCTGCTCAACCCGCTGGCGGCCATCTTCTCCTTTGTGCTGCTGGAGCGCTCACCGCGCCTGCCCCGCAGTACGGTCAAGTGGGCGCTGCTGCCCACGGTGCTGTACGGCGGCATCATTTTGTGGCTGAACATCCAGCGCGTGGTAGATGGGCCATATCCCTTCATGAAGGTGTATGACCAGAGCGTGCAGGCGTCGGTGCTGTGGTGCATCGCCATCCTGCTGATGAATTACTTCTATGCATGGCTGCTCTGGAAGCTGAACGGCGGGAAGAAAGAAAAAGCCTGACGATTTGAAATGCCCTCCGCTTTGCTCTGGGCATATTCAGAGGATAATTTATCTTTAATTTGCAGCTCCGAAAAGCCTGCGGGCTTTTCGGAGCTGCTTTTTCACAGGAAGGGCCGGAGCTTTCAGATGCTGTTTTTCTTTGCGGCCCCTTCTGTGAAAAATGCAATACCGGACAGACCGCAGTCTGTCCGGTATTGCTCTAATAAAAAATAGTATTTCCGCTATTTATGCCCAGAGCGAAGCGGAGGGCATTCTAAATGGTTCTTGAGTTTTTACGCTACGGTGGAATTCTCTTCCAGCCAGTCCAGCACACAGGACTGCAGGGCGTTCAGGTGCGCACGGTTCTCGCCGTAGGTGTCGGCATAGGTGCTCTCGGCATCGTCCAGCTCTTCCTGCGTGGGAGCAAGGCTCTTGGTCTCGGCCACGGCCTGAAGGATCAGGTCCTGCTTTGCCAGATGCTCAAAGTAAGCGTCGGATGCGGCCAGCATGGCATCGGCATCGGTGTAGCCCTGCGTCTGGGCAAAAGCATTCAGATCCATGCCGTAGGCGGTGGCGTACTGGTTGTAGTAGTTCAGGAACATGCGGATGTAATAGCTGGTGATCTCGCTGGGCAGCTCCTTGAAGGTGGAGTTCGACATCAGGTAGTCCACGATGGCGTTCTCGTAGTTGGTGGCATACAGCGCATCGTTAAAGTAGCTGCGCAGGGCATCGACGGTGTGCAGATCATCGCTGGTGCCAAAGTTGGAGTCCACCCACTCGTCGGTCAGCTCGGGGGTCACGCTTTCGGAAATGGAGTTCAGGGTCACGCTGAACACGGCTTCCTTGCCGCTGAGGGTGATCGTGTTGCCCTCGGCATCGGTGGAATCGCCGTAGCCGTCCGGGAAGGTGACGGTCACATCAAAGGTATCGCCCACATTGTGGCCGATGATCTGGTCCTCAAAGCCATCGATGAAGGAACCGCTGCCAAGGGTCAGGTCGTAGCCGGTGGCAGTGCCTCCGGTAAAGGCCACGCCGTCCACGGTGCCGGTGTAATCGATGTTGGCAACATCTCCGCTCTGGGCGGCACGGCCGGTAACGGGCTGGGAAGAGGTGTACTGGTTCAGCAGGTTGTCCACCTGCTGCTGCAGTTCATCTTCGGTGGGGGTCAGGTCGTTCTCCTTCAGGGCGATGGAGCCGAAGTCCTCCGGCAGGGTCACATAGTCCAGCGCTTTGATGCCGCTCCAATAGCCGTTTTCGTCCAGACCATCGCTGTAATCAAAGGCCTCGTAGTCGAAGTCGGCAACAGAGCCAAACTGCGAGACGGATGCGGCAGCTGAAGAAGCGCTGTCGGTCTGCTTGTGCTTTGTCAGCATGAAACAGGCAAAAATGACGCACACCGCTGCGGCGATGGCCAGCAGGATGCACAGGAGTTTTTTGGTGTTGTTTTTCAAAAGAAATACCTCCATAAAAATCGGCCTGATGCACAGCAAAAGACCGGTACAGGCAGAACAGATACCCATTTATTATATACGTTCTGACGGCAAAAGGAAAGTTCTTTGCAAAATTTCCACAAATCCTGCGGCAGGTTTGTATCACTTTTGCCCGTCTACAGGCGCAAAAGTGACCAAAACCTGTGGAAATGGGCGGGCGGTTCTGTTACAATAAAAATAAGTGAGCCTTCCCGGGAACATAAGGCCCCTCCCTGAGGGGGCTGTCGAGCGTATGCGAGACTGGAGGAGTTCCTCCTTCTGTCATCGCTGTGCAATGGAGAGGGCGAGGACGGCAAGATATTGGAGGAAATTCAAATGGATTACAATAAAGCAGCTCTGGAAATGCACGAGACCCACAAGGGAAAGGTGGGCATCGTGAGCAAGGTGGAGGTCGCCACCCGTGACGACCTGTCCACCGCCTACACCCCCGGTGTGGCCGAGCCTTGCCGCAAGATCAAGGAAAACCCCGACGATGTATATAAGTACACCTTCAAGGGCAACATGGTAGCCGTTGTCTCCAACGGCACCGCCGTGCTGGGTCTGGGCGATATCGGCCCGGAAGCCGGTCTGCCGGTCATGGAGGGCAAGGCCGTGCTGTTCAAGGAGTTCGGCGGCGTGGATGCCTTCCCCATCTGCATCGACGCCCACGACGCGGCCAGCGTCATCGCGGCCTGCAAGGCCATTGCCCCCACCTTCGGCGGCATCAACCTCGAAGACATCAAGAGCCCTGAGTGCTTTGAGATCGAAGAGACCTTGGAGCGTGAGCTGGACATCCCCGTCTTCCACGATGACCAGCACGGCACGGCCATCGTCGTGACTGCCGCCCTCATCAACGCCCTGCGCGTGGTGGGCAAGAAGATGGAGGACGTCCACATCGTCCTGAACGGCCCCGGCGCTGCCGGTACGGCCATCATCAAGATGCTGATGACCGCCGGCGCGAAGGACATCATCGCCGTGGACCAGTTCGGCACTCTGTACAAGGGCTGCAACAGCGCCGAGGCCCACAAGAACTGGCTGGGCGAAGTGACCAACCCCCGCCAGATCAAGGGCGGCCTGAAAGAAGCTCTTGCGGGCGCAGACGTCTTCATCGGCGTGTCCAAGCCCGGCATCCTGACCACCGAGCTGTGCAAGACCATGAACAAGGACGCCATCGTCTTTGCCATGGCAAACCCCACCCCTGAGATCATGCCCGATGAGGCCAAGGCCGGCGGCGTCCGCGTCATGGCCACCGGCCGCAGCGACTTCCCGAATCAGGTCAACAACGTCCTCTGCTTCCCGGGCCTCTTCAAGGGCGCTCTGAGCGTCCGCGCCCGCGACATCAACGACAAGATGAAGCTGGCCGCCGCCTACGCCATCGCTGACCTCATCACCGACGATGACCGCAGCGAAGAGAACATCATCCCCGGTGCCTTCGACCCCCGGGTGGCCGAGGCTGTGGCGAACGCTGTGGCAAAAGCTGCCCGCGAGAGCGGCGTGGCCCGCCTGTAAACGGAGGGAGCTCCTATGAGAACCATTTCCGCGCAGCAGATCACGGACACTGTGGCCCGCCTCTGCATCGAGGCCAACACCCGCCTGCCCCGGGACGTGCAGGAAGCACTGGACAAGGCCCGGGCCGAAGAGCCCTGGCCGCTGGCAAAGAACACCCTCGACCTGCTCTGGTCGAACCTCGCGGCGGCGAAAGAAGAGGATCTGCCCATCTGTCAGGATACCGGCATGGCCTGCGTCTTCGTGGAGCTGGGTACGGACGTCCACATCGACGGCAGCTTTGAGGCTGCTATCCATGAGGGCGTACGGCGGGGCTACACCGACGGCTATCTGCGCAAGAGCATCGTGGCCGACCCGCTGCGCCGGGGCAACACCGGCGACAACACCCCCGCCGCCATCACAGTGCATCTGGTGGACGGTGACGGCTGCACCATCACCGTCGCCCCCAAGGGCTTCGGCAGCGAGAACATGAGCCGCATCCAGATGCTCAAGCCCGCCGACGGCGTGGAGGGCTTCAAGAAGTTCGTCATCGAGACGGTCAAGCTGGCCGGCTCCAACCCCTGCCCGCCCATCGTGCTGGGCGTTGGCGTGGGCGGCAGCTTTGATAAAGTGGCCTATCTCGCCAAGAAAGCTCTGCTCCGCCCGCTGGACGTCCCGAACCCCGACCCCTATTACGCTGACCTCGAGAAAGAGCTTCTGACGGCCATCAATGAGCTGGGCATCGGCCCTCAGGGCTTCGGCGGCAGGACCACCTGCCTCGGCCTCGCCATCGAGCAGATGCCCACCCATGTGGCCGGTCTGCCGGTGGCCGTGAATGTTTCCTGCCATGTCACCCGGCGGGCAAGTGCCGCATTGTGAGAGGGCTGGGACGCTAAAGGAGAATGCAAATGCAATACGAACTGACAACTCCCTGCACGGCGGCAGACCTCGCGCCCCTGAAAGCGGGCGATACCGTGCTGCTGTCCGGTGTGGTGTACACTGCCCGCGACCAGGCCCACAAGCGGATGCTGGAAGCGCTGGACAAGGGCGAAAAGCTGCCCTTTGACCTCGAGGGCAGCGCCATCTACTACGTCGGCCCCACGCCGGAGCGCCCGGGCGAAGTCATCGGCTCTGCCGGCCCCACCACCAGCGGACGGATGGACGCCATGAGTCCCCGCCTGCTGGACCTGGGCAATAAAATTATGATCGGCAAGGGTAAGCGGGACGCCGCCGTCAAAGAGGCCGTCGTCCGCAACGGCGCGGTCTATCTGGCTGCGCTGGGCGGTGCCGGTGCACTGATGGCCCAGAGCGTCAAGACGCTGGAAGTCATCGCGTGGCCCGACCTCGGCTGTGAGGCCGTCCGCCGTCTGACCGTGGAAAAAATGCCCCTGACGGTCATCCTCGACGCCCACGGCGGCGACCTCTACACTTCCGGCCCGGCGGCCTATCTCGAGACGGTAAAGTGACGAAATTACGCGGGGTAGATTTGGTTTGAATAGACAAACTTTCTGCGAATGGCTTGCAACACGGTACGGAATGTGGTATCCTATAACAAACCGGACCGGAACGCCTGTGTGCCCCGGACAGGGAATTTACGAGGCAGGAGGCCGATAACATGCAGATCCACCAATCCGCAGAAGATTATCTCGAGACTATCCTTATGCTGACCCAGCGGATGGGCCGTGTGCGCTCCATCGACGTGGTCAACGAGCTGGGCTATACCAAGGCCAGCGTCAGCATTGCCATGAAGAAGCTGCGGGAGAACGGTTATATCGCGGTGGATGGCGAGGGCAACCTGACCCTTCTTGAGCCGGGCCGCGAGATCGCAGAGCGCATCTATAGCCGCCACCGCCTGCTGACCCATTTCTTTGTGCAGCTGGGCGTGGACGAGGACGTCGCCGCCGAGGATGCCTGCAAGGCAGAGCATATCCTGAGCGAGCAGACGCTGAAAAAGATCCGTGAGTATGCCCTGCTCCATGACGCAGAGGACAGCGTCCAGAAATCTGAGTGACCATCCAACTTCCAATAAAAAAGCAGATGACCGCCTCCACAAAACGTGGGGGCGGTCATTTGTTTAATAGGAGCTCAGGCCGAGACTCACATCCAGCGCCTGGTCCACCCGGCGCTGGTCCTCGGCAGTGATCTGGCCGGCCCGCTCCCGCAGGCGGTGTTTATCCAGTGTGCGTATCTGCTCCAGCAGCACGACGCTGTCCTTGGCAAGGCCCGTATCTTCGGCCCGGATGTTGATGTGGGTGGGAAGCCGGGCTTTGTCCAGCCGGGATGTAATGGCGGCTGCAATGACCGTGGGGCTGTGCCGGTTGCCGATCTCATTCTGCACGATGAGCACCGGGCGGACGCCGCCCTGCTCAGAGCCGACGACGGGCGAAAGGTCGGCGTAGAAAACTTCTCCTCTGTGTACCTCCATGAAAACTCCCTCCTTGCATACTGGGAGGCCCGCTATGTGGTGCGCGGTGCCGTCCTCTGGCCTTATTATGGACAGGCCGGGGGCAGGCTATGCATACGCGGGCAGCTTGCTCTCATTGTATGCAGGAGAGAAAATCAGGTTTCCGTTTCCAGAATGCAGAAGGCCAGCGCCATGCCGCCGTCGTGGCTGAGGGAAAGCTTCGCCCTCAGATGGTGCTCGTCCATCCACTGGGCGCTGCCGCCCGAAAAGCGGTATTCCGGCGCGCCGCTTTCCAGCCGGACGGCCTCTATCTCACAGAGCGCAAAGGGGCCTGCAAGGCCGGTGCCGGCCGCTTTGAGGAAGGCTTCCTTTGCGGCGAAATCTGCCGCCGCACTGGCGGCTTTATGGGCGCTGAGGGGGGAAGAATTTCCCTCCGAAAGCCCCAGCGCCTCCCGCTCCGCCGGGCCGAAGACTCTGGCCGCAAAGGTGGAGCCATGGGGGCCGCCGAGGCTTTTTGCCATCCGGGCAGTGTCGCAGAGGTCGCAGCCGATGCCGTATATCATGATATGCCTCTTTTCTGCAAAAACAGCTTCGCTGATTTGCATGATAAAATCGGAAAAATTTAAGCAAAATGTGCAAATCTCACTGGGAAAACTTGAAGTTTTGCCGCAAGTCGTGTACAATAAATCATAGTTATTTAAGGGGGTGTATTTCGTGGGCGACGCAACTGCCATTTTCTCCATCCACGATCAGAAGGACATCGAGATCCATGAAGTCGTGCAGCAGGTGTACGACGCACTCAAGGAAAAAGGCTATAACCCCGTCAACCAGCTGGTGGGCTATATCCTGTCCGAAGATCCTACCTATATCACGACTTATAAGGGGGCTCGTTCCCTCATCCGCAAAGTGGACCGTGACGACCTGCTGCAGGCTATGCTGCGCAGCTATCTGAACGTCTGAGAATCTCTGCCTTTTGCCTGCTGTCCTACGGGACGGCAGGCTTTTTGTTTTATAAACCTCTCAGCCTCGCGCTGCTCACAGGCTCATAAAAGCGGCAGAGTGAACAGCTGGTTCACCACCACCTCATACTCCCAGCCCTCCCGGGCCTTGCGCAGCTGCTTCTCGAAAGCTTCGGAGCCCTCGAACCGCTGGATGAGGTAGTGCCAGTGGGCCTTCATCCGGCTGACGGCACAGCTGGCCATGCCGAAGGCCTCGGTGTAGCCGTGGTAGAGCTCGTCAAGGTAGCCCCGCAGTTCTTCCTTCGAGGCGGGCGCACCGCCCACAGCCTGCCGCAGCAGGGCCGGGTCGGCGATGATGCCCCGCCCTACCATGATGCCGGAGAGATTCGGGAACTCCGCTTCCAGTGCTTTCAGCTGGGCCGGTGTGGTGATGTCGCCGTTGTAGCAGACGGGCATCTGGCAGTGGGGCAGATATTTTGCAAAAGCGGCGCGGTCGGCCTCGCCCCGGTAGAGCTGGCGCATGACCCGGGGGTGGACGGTCAGCTCGCAGATGGGGTAGCGGTCGTAGAGGTCGAGGATGGCTTCGAACTCCTCCGGGCTGGTGACGCCCAGCCGGGTCTTGACCGAGATGGGGCCTTCGGCCTGCGAGAAGACTTCGTCGAGAAAGGCTTCGAGCTTCGAGAGGTCGCGCAGCATTCCGGCACCCTTGCCTTTGGCGGTGACAGTGCCGGAGGGACAGCCGAAGTTGAGGTTGACTTCGGTGTAGCCCATCTTCCGCAGCTCGCCTATCATCCAGGCGGCCAGAGCGCCGTCTTTGGCCAGCAGCTGGGGGATGACCGGTGCGCCGGGGTTCGCCGCCGGGTCCAGCTCCGCCATCTTCTTTTTGATAAGCACCCGGTTCTCGGGCGGGGAGATGAAGGGGGCATAATAGCGGGCAGGCGCGCCGGGCGCCCCGAACCAGCGCTGGTGCGCCTGACGCCAGATTCGGTCAGTGAGGCCCTCCATGGGGGCGGTGTAGTAGTTCAAGATCGGAAGAGCACACGTCTGAACTCCAGTCACATCACGATCTCGT
>OODI01000554.1_pt1 | contig 16663 bp, 5 predicted proteins | sample 1671141 | NCBI WGS metagenome assembly OODI01 (sample SAMN06348126, study PRJEB24527) | human gut metagenome | biome: human gut; feature: ankylosing spondylitis patient; material: feces | host: Homo sapiens | place: China | collected 2015-10 | reverse complement strand
AAATTTTCCGAAAAAACGCGCAAAAATCCGTCCACACGATTGCATTTTGATGAAATATTTGTTACAATAAGCGTGGATGGAACAGAACGCGCGTTTCGCACGTTTATTGTTTGCAGGGTGCGGACAGCAGCTGCTGCACCATCAGGAGCGCCAGCGCGGTCTTGCCGTCGCGGAACGTGCCGTCCATCACCTTCTGTACCGCGTCGGAAAGCGGCATCCGCAGTGTGCAGACGAACTCATCCTCATCCGGATGCGTCTTTCCAGCGTGCAGCCCCGTCGCCAGGTAGAGGTGGATGCGCTCGTTGCAGAAGCCGGGGGTCGTCTCCAGCACGGTCAGCTTGCGCCAGTGGTCGGCGGTCAGCCCGGTTTCCTCGCTCAGTTCGCGCTGGGCGCAGACGAACGGGTCTTCATCCACACCATCGAGCTTGCCCGCCGGAATTTCCAGCGTCAAGCGGCCAACGGCGATGCGATGCTGGCGGACGAGAATCACGTTCCCGTCATCATCCAGCGCGACAATGCCTGCCGCGCCCGGATGGCACGCCACCTCGCGCAGGGCGGTTTCGCCGTTGGGCAGGCGCACATGCCAATGCTCAACGCGGATAATCTTGCCGGGGAAAACGACTTTCCCATCCAAATACTCTTCCGTCAGCTGCTTGTCGTCTATCATGGTCAAAGTCCTCCTCAAACAATAGGATGATTTTCGCCATAGTGATTCGACAAGAGACGCAAAAAATCCTGCGAATCGCAAGGAAAAATGCGGCAGGGTGCGGAAGATTGACAAACCGCGCCGCTGCGGTATAATAGAATGGCATCAGGCCCGCAAAGGGCAGGAGCAAGGAGGAAACCCAACATGAGAAAATCCGGCGTCAAAGGTCTTGGCCGTCTGCTGTCTGTGCTGATGGTGGCGGCGCTGCTGATGACAACCGCGATGGTTCCGGCGCTGGCGCTGGATCGCTGGGAGGACGTCGTCGTGTCCGTCATTTGGACGGATTCGCAGGGTCAGCAGCAGACAACGCAGGCGTTCCCCGTGCCTGACAGCGCGGAACATGCGTATTGGGCGACGCTGGATGCGTCCGCTCTTTTCAGCACGGTTCAGGTGCAGGTTACATCGTCTGACCCGGCGTATACCTTCTACTTGAAAGATTATGCGTCGGAAATCATGTGGACGCAGGATGCGACCGCCCTTGACCCGATGTATTCGTATGAAGTGGATTATTACTGCAACAGCGTCTATGAAGGGATGTTCCCGCTGTACCTCTCGTCGCAGGGGATGCCTGAAACGCCCGCGCAGGAGAGTGTCAACGTGCCGGTGTACTATGTGACGGAGGATGGCCAGCAGCTGGATTTCCAGTACGCAAGCTGCCTGACGAACGCGAGTACCCAAGTGTACGCCAATTCCAGCGTTGTGCCGTGGGATTATGTGCTTGTCAACCCCGCGTCCGGCGTGGTGGATGTGCTTGTGGACAGCATGGGCAATGCGTCGCCGAGCGAGGTGCGCTTTGTCTACGCCGTGCCGGAGCAGCCGACCGAAGTGCCGACGGAAGTGCCCACCGAAGCCCCAACCGAGCCGCCCGTCATTCAGGCGGAAGTGACTGTGCTGTATCAGCTGGATGACAACGGCACGATTCTGGACACGCAGTATGTGACGCTGAATCAGGGCGACAACTATGTCACCGCCAATAGCGCGATGACTGCTGGGTATCAGCTTGTCGGCGAGGACACGGTGCATGTGTGGGTGGACAACGGCGGCACGGCGAGCGTGAATCCCGTTGTGTTCCACTATGCCACGCCGCAGCCGGTAACATCCAACATCGACGTGTTCTACTATCACGAGAACGGCACGCTGCTGGATCAGCAGTCGCAGCCGCTGACCGAGGGCGTGAACTACATCTATGCCGCCAGCGACCGCGTGGGCGGGTACAACCTCATCAGCGAAAATCCGCAGACGGTCACGCTCTATTCCGATGGCACGACCGACTTGGCGAGTGTGTCCTTCTTCTATGCCGACCCGCAGCCGACCGAAGTGAACGTGCCCGTGCATTACCTCAATTCCGAGGGCGAGCCTGTTGCGATGGACGACACGCTGACGCTGGGCGAGGGGACGCACCTTGTGACGGCGAATCCGCAGGGCATGGCGGACGGCTATGTGCCGATGCCCGGCACGGAAAGCACGGTGGAAGTGAACGTTTCCGGCGGTATCGCGACGCCGAGCGAGGTGTATTTCTACTATTATATTCCCACGACGGAAGCACCCGCAACCGAAGCGCCGACTGATACCCCCGCGCCGACGGACACGCCCGCCCCGCAGCCGATGCCGGTGGCGATTCACTACTTCGACATGAGCGGCGTGGAAATTGCCGACCCGGTGGTGAAGGAACTGCTGCCGGGGACGTACCCGATGATTCCGGAGCGCGAAATCCCCGGTTACGAGCTGGACAGCACCCTGACGCAGTTTGACCTGACGGTGGATGCGAACGGCACGCTGTACATGGATGGCGAAGAAATTCCGGCGGATGCGGTCGGATTCTACTATCACCCGGTGCAGACTCCGACGGATGTTCCCGCGACGGAAGCGCCGACGGACACGCCTGCACCCGCAACGGACGTGCCTGCGACCGACGTTCCGGCGACCGAAGCGCCGACCGATACCCCCGCGCCCGCGCAGCAGTTCGTGACCGTCACCATCCGCTACTACAACACGCTTGGCGAGGAGATTGCCGACGCAAGCGTGGCGGAGCTGATGCCGGGAACGTACCACGTCACGCCCGCGTATGACAGCATTCCCGGCTACGAGCTGGAAAGCAGCTGGACGTCGTTCGACCTGACGATTTACGCGGACGGCACCATTGCCATCAACGGCGACGAAGCGACGGCGGAAGACCTTGCGTTCTATTACCGCCCGGTTCAAAGCGCTGCGACGGATGTTCCCGTGACCGAAGCGCCCACGAATACGCCGATCCCGACCGAAACGCCGACCACTGCGCCCACCGAAGCGCCGATTCCCGTCGGGCAGCCGGTCAACCGCTACGCGACCATCAACGGCAATAAGGTGGCGTTCCGCAGCGAGGCTTCGACCAGCAAGAGCAACACGATCATCAAGCGCTTGGCGAATGGCTCGAACGTCTACGTCGTCAACGAAATGCTGAATGACAAGGGCGAACGGTGGAGCGTCGTCATGGTGGATGGACAGAGCGGCTACATCATGAGCGAATTCCTGACCATCATGACGCAGGCGGAAAGCGACGCGTATGCCGCATCCACCGGCGCAACGCCTGTGCCGACGGCAACACCGATTCCGACCGAGACCCCGACGGCAATTCCGACCGAAATTCCAACGGAAGTGCCGACGGCCACCCCGACCGCCGCGCCGCAGAACGCGACCATCACCATCCAGTATCTGGACAGCTACGGCAGCCCGGTGGCGAATGCGCAGTCGATGACGCTCGCGCCCGGCACATACACCCTGCGCCCGATGCCGACGAATTTGCGGGATGGCTATGAGCTGATTCCCGGCAGCGAGCAAATCACCCTGACTGTTTTCCAAGACGGCACGCTGAGCATGGATGCGGCGGATATTGCCTTCTGGTATCGTCAGGTGGCGACCGCCGCGCCGACGCAGACCCCGACCGAGGCTCCGACCCCGACACCGACCGCTGTGCCGTATGAGGGATATGCCGTCACCACGCGCGAAACCGAAATGCGCACCGGTATCGGCACGGGCAACTACGTTATGGCGACGCTGCAGGCGAATGTGCTGGTGTATGTGAATAGCCAGCTGAACACGGCAGGCGAAACGTGGGACATTGTGACCACGCTGGAAGGGACGTCTGGTTATGTGCCGGACGCGAACCTCCGCTACGTCACCGACGCGCAGGCGCAGGTGTACATTCAGCAGTGGAATCAGTCCCGCAGCACGCCCACGCCCAGCCCCACGCCGTACCTGACGCCTGTTCCCGCGCAGGAGATGGGCTACGCCTACGCCGTGGGCAACAACGTGCCGCTGCGGCAGATGGCGGGCGACTTCAGCGCGATTGAGGCGTACCTGATGCAGGGCGAAGTTGTCTACGTCTCCGGGCAGGATTATCTGGGCAGTATGCCGTGGCACCGCGTGCAGTATAATGGGCAGTGGGGCTATGTGCGCTATGACATGCTCCGCTTCATGACGCAGGCGGAAATCGAGGCGTACCTGAACAACCTGAACGCCACGCCCGCACCCACGCTTGTCACCACGCCCCAGCCCTACGACCCGACGAACTACTCCAGCTACGGCTATGTGACAACGACGACCTCGGTCAACTTCCGCCAGCAGCCCAGCATGAACGCGAGCCGTATCAGAAAGCTGTACAACTACGCGTTCTGCTTCGTCCTCGGCACAACGACCGGAACGGACGGCGAAACGTGGTATCACATCCGCTACAATGACCAAGAAGGTTACGTCAACGGAAAATACTTCCATTGGATGACGGTGGAGGAGCTGGAAGAATTCCTGCAAAGCAGCGAGTACATTCAGGGCATCCAGAATAACACGACGGGGAATGCCACTGCAAAACCGACCAGCGGTCTGATTCCGGAAGAAGACAAGACCATCAACGACTGGAAGGGCAGCGGCGCAACGGTCAGCTATGTGCCGTGGCAAGGCTTTTCAACGCCCGGTCCGCTGACTTCGCCCACAACTGCCCCCGCGCAGGAAACCGCCACGCCGACGCCTTCCGCTTCGCCCACACCGACGCTCGAACCGCTGCCCACCGCAGCCGCGACGTACCCTGTGGTGAACGAGAGCGGCAACAGCGGGCTGGTTATCTTCATCGTGATTGCGGTCGTGCTGCTGCTGGGCGGCGGCGGATTCGCCTTCATGCAGTACCAGAAGAAACAGCGTGAGGTTGCGATGAAGGCGGCGCAGCGCCGCGCACAGGCAGCGCGCAATGCGGATCGTCCGGTTGCGCGTCAGGCGGGTCAGCCGCAGCAGATGCGCACCGGCGCGTATGCGACTCCCCAGCAGCGTCCGCAGACGAGCAATGGCGTTTCGCCTGTGCAGGTGCGCCCGGCGACGCCCGTTCCGCAGACGCAGGATGTGCAGAACCGACCGCAAGTCGGTTATCGCACGCCGATTCAGCCCCTGACGAAGCCGCAGGAGACCCCGTCCACTGCCGCGCCGAAGAGCACGACGACGATGGAGAATCCGTATGCGCGCCCGGTGGCGAAATCGGCAGAGGAAGCGCCGCGCCATCGTCGCCGTACAGATCAGTATCGCCAGGATGACGACAGCGCAAACCCGAATGGATAACAGAATATTTGGCAGGAGCAGCACGATTTGCGGGTTGCTCCTGCTTTTTTTGTGAATCAACAATATTTTGCTGTTTTCTGTTTACCAAGTTTGGAATGTTACATTGAAAAAGACGAACGAATGGCGTGGAAACAAAGAAAAATCGGTCGAAAATTTGCGTACACTGAACGAAAATTACGAAAATTCGAGGAAAGCAACAGACAAAAAAATATTCCTATTACGATAGTTTTAACATGCAAATAACAATACTCAGGAAACTAACAAGCCGTTAACAGGTGGAAATGACAAAATTGCCACACGAAAGTATGGCAAAACACACAAAAATGCACCAAATGAGCATAATGAATGTTATTTTTCCGTCTTGACAGTTGAAGATTTGATGGTATAATAAACCATGTAAGAACTTGAACTGTGATTTGCCGGGAATTTGGCGAATTGCATATCGAGAAACGATAAATGTGTTACATGTGAAGGAGACGTGAACTGTGACAGAGAAGGAACTGCGGAAGCTGGGACGCGCGGAGCTGCTGGAACTGCTGCTGGAACAGGCACGGGAATTTGAAGCACTGGAGCAGCGGCTGAATGCAGCAGAAGCGGCGCTGCAAAGTCAGCAGCTGCAGCTGGAAACGTGCGGCTCGATTGCGGAGGCATCGCTGAAGTTAAACGGCGTGTTTGAGGCGGCGCAGAAGGCCGCGGAACAGTATCAGCAGAACGTTGAGCGGCTTTGCCAGGAGAAAATCAGCGCGGCAGAAAGCCAAGCGCAGGAAATCCTCGCACGCGCAAAGAAAGCCGCCAATCAGCAGTAAAGAAACATGGCAGAAGGGAGGGCGCACAGGTGTCAGAAGACAAGAATCAGCAGAAAACGGGCAAACAATTGCTCAACGACACGCAGGAAGCGGCGGAACGCGCCCACCTGCTGCGGCAAATGAACCCCACATCCGCACAATTGGAAACGGAACTGAAGCATGAGAAACGCAAGCACAGCTACAACCGCGCCCTGCGCAGCACGCTCTATACGCTGCTGGTGGTGGCGGCGGTCGCGGTGCTGATTGCAACCATGGTCATGCCCATCCTGCAAATCACCGGCACGTCAATGACGCCAGTGGTCGGGCAGGGCGAAATCACAATGGTCGTGCGCGGGTCAAATCCGCAGCGCGGCGATATTATCGCTTTTTACTACAACAATAAGGTGCTGATTAAGCGCGTTATCGGCCTGCCGGGCGAGTGGGTCAACATCGACGGAAGCGGCAACGTTTACATCAATGGCGAACTGCTTGATGAGCCGTACATCACCGACCGCGCGCTGGGCGACTGCTCCATCACGCTGCCGTACCAAGTGCCGGACGGGCGGTATTTTGTTCTGGGTGATCACCGCTCCACCTCGCGCGACAGCAGAAGCACACTGGTTGGCCCAGTGTCCGAAGAGCAGATTATGGGGCGCGTAACGCTCCGCATTTGGCCGCTGAACCGCATTGGATTCCTGCAATAACGTAAGTACAATACAGCAAGAAGAGGAACACAGGTTCCAGAATCGGAGGATGCTGACATGAACCGCAAACTCATGGAATTAGCAGAAAAATACGTTGCGCAGCGGAAGCGCCGGATGCGTCTGCTTAAGACGGTCACGGCGCTGGCACTCGTTGTCGCCATCTGCACGTCTTATGTGCTGATGATGCCGGGTCTGACGATGGCGGCGGAAACGTACTGCGGGCTGGAGGAGCATACCCACACGGCGGACTGCTATGTGGACGAGCTGACCTGCCTGATTTCCGAGCGCGAGGCGGAGACAGTCTTTACCGATATTATGCGCTGCAGCTTTGAGCCGCACCGCCATTCCTCCGATTGCTATAATGCGCAGGGCGAACTCAGCTGCGGCTACTGGGATGGCTACATCCACGAGCATGACGAGAAGTGCTACGACAGCAACGGCGTTCTTATCTGCACGCTGGAGGAGCATCCGATGCACAAGCACACGGATGCCTGCTACAATTGGGAGAAACAGCTGACCTGCACGCTGCCGGAAAGCGAGGGGCACATCCACACGGATGCGTGCTATCGGGCGAAAGAACCGACTTGCGGTCTGTTTGAGAGTGAAGGCCATCAGCACACGGCGGATTGCGTGACGGAAACGCGCACGCTGATTTGCACCGAGGACGTTGCGACGAACTCCGACATGCCGCATGTCCATGATGACAGCTGCTACGAAGTGACCCGGACGTACACCTGCGGTCTGACGGAAGGCGAGGGCGCGCATCACCATACGGATGCCTGCTATCCGACGACGAAAGAACCGACTTGCGGTCTGTTTGAGGGCGAAGGCGCACACACGCATGATGATTCCTGCTACGAGATGGTGCGCGGCGACCTGAAATGCAAGCTCTATCCCGACCCGGCGAAAGTGCACACGCATTCCGCGTCCTGCGTCGATGCGAAAACCGGTTACTACACCTGCGGCTACATTCAGGTGCTGCGGCATCAGCATACAAATGAATGCATTGTGACAGTGACGGCGGAGGATTCCGGTCATCATCACACGGCGGACTGCTACGAACGCCACTATATCTGCGGCAAAGAAGAGCACCAGCACACGGCTGATTGTTACTATGACCCGACCCCGAACCCCGATGCGACGGCAGCCCCCGAAGTGACGGCTGAGCCGACGGCAGCCCCCGAAGTGACGGCTGAGCCGACGACAGCCCCCGAAGTGACGGCTGAGCCGACGACAGCTCCCGAAGTGACGGCTGAGCCGACAGCAGCCCCCGAAGTGACGGATGAGCCGACGGATACCCCCGAAGCGACGACTGAACCGACGGATGCCCCCGACGCGACGACTGAACCGACGGATACCCCCGAAGCGACGACTGAACCGACGGCAGCCCCCGAAGCGACGGCTGAGCCGACGGCAGCCCCCGAAGTGACGGATGAGCCGACGGCAGCGCCCGAAGCGACAGCTGAGCCGACGGCAGCTCCCGAAGTGACGGCTGAGCCGACGGAAGCACCCACGGCAACGCCCGCGCCTACGGAAGAACCGACGCATGTGCCGCCTGTAACGCCCACGCCGACGGAAAACGCCGCCGAAACTGCTGCCCCGATGGACGAGCCGTCCCCGACACCTGCGCTTACGGTGATTCCGTCGATGGACGCTGATGCGGTGAAGCCGGACGACATGATGATGCCGTCGCTTGGACTCGACCCGGGATTCCTGATGATGGCGAACGAACCGCCTGCCGTCAGCGAGAGCGGCATGCAGATTACCAATATTACGGTATCGAACATCATACTTCCTGAAAACGCCAATGCGTACAACTATAGCTTCGCAGCGGGCTTCAAGATTTCGGATGAAGCTATTCTGCGCCATGGCGAAGGCAACAAGATTATTATTCCGGCAGAGAATACGCATATCAAAACGGACAGCACTTCTGTCTGGTCGGGCACGGACGCCAAATTCAGCAATGAAAAGCCGGCGTTTAAGTTCCAGTACAATCCCGAAACGAATAACGTTGAAATGTGGTTCGCCGACGAGTATATGGACTTTGTCCGGAACAACCCCAGCCATGACGACCGCACCGGCACCATGAAGATGAGCGCCGAAATCCGCAAGGACGATGTTGAGAATCTGGGCAACGACGACCTGACCATCAAGTTCGGTGGCGCATCGACTACCGTGAAGTGGGAGGACATCGACAGGGGCAACAACTCCCTCCTCAGCGATTTGAAAACTTGGAAAAGCGGGGCTAATGTCAACTGGGAAAAAGGAACGATTGAGTATACCGTCAAAATCGAATCCACAAAGGGCACGAACGGCAAGAACGCGACTGCTCGAGACGTCATGACGGCGGTGAATAAGCAAATTGCCCTGACAAACATGACCGTCACGGAGGTTAAAACAAACGCTAACTGGAGTCAGGTGCCCGCTGTTGACTCTGCTTCGACAGAAATCAAGACGGACGGTACATGCGCCTGCGGTACGACGGGAACGCACATTCATTACGTTTATGCGAACACGACAGACGAAAGCGGCAAGGTCTATACCATGACGACGGACTATGTGCTGCCGCCGCTTTCGGCAAATGAAACATACGAAATCAAGTATGAATACACGTTCGACAAGGACGGAATGACCGGTGAATACGATCAGCTGACAAATACTTTCGCTGCGCAGAGTGGCGGAAAGTGGGATCATTCCCAGAATTCCTCTAACAGCAACCCTACTGACGTTCAGATTAAAAAGCTGCAAAAGAGCAGCTGGTACAACAGCAATGAGGGTTGCATTCAGTGGACGCTCACCGTCAACGAAAACCGTTTCAACATCAAGGACAAGACGCTGACGGACACGATGTTCGACCAGCTTGTGGACGAAAACGGCAGTCTGCTGTTTTCGAAGACGGACGGCAAGGGCTATGTGTCGCAAATCACGGCGAATAACACGCCTATCACCGCTGAAAACTACACGGATTACTTTACCGTGGAAACCGGCGTGGACGGCAAACCGCAGCTGAAATTCAAGGACACCACCGCTAAGATCGTAATCCAATACAAAACGCCGGTGGAAGCAACCGCGCAGAATCAACAGATTACAAACACGGCGGAATTCGACGGCGAACAAAAGACAAGCACCGTGACCGTAGGGCAGGACACGCGTTACAATGTGGTGAAGTCGGTTGACGCGAGTATGTCGGCGGATCCGACGAAGAACGGCGAATACACCGATGGTCTGTATCCGGTAGCGTGGAACGCGACGTACACCTTCCCGGCGACGAAGGATGTTCAGTATAAGCTGAACTTCGGCGATACGCTTGACAAGAAGGTGGAATGGAAAAACGGAACAGAAATCATGCAGCACTACATGACGGCGGCTCAGGCGCAGACGTTGCTCAACGCCATCAAAAACCTCGATGTTGTGAAAAAGCATGATGCGCAGAATGTGCCGTACACCATTACGCTGCTGACCTGCGACAGTCAGGGCAAAAATGAAGGCACGATGGTGGTGTCTGCGGAAACGACGCTGACGGAAGGCTACTACTATGGTTTCCGGTTTGAAACGACGGGCGAAGGCGTTGTGCTGAACGACGCCAATACGGATGTGAACGCGACGACAAGCGTTACGCTCCCGTACCAGACGACCATCTATCTGGAAAAATCCCGCACTGGCTGGGTTGACTTCAAGAACACGGCTGTTAACGCGGGCAAGAACGGAGACGCGTGGTACAAGGTCGCCCCGAACGACCTGGTGGAGAAGAAATTCGGCAACCATGGCGTTGGTGATTTGAACGGACAGATCATCCATGAGAACGAGCTGTACTGGACCATCCTCCTGCGCAATGATGGCGTGGCGCACGACGAAATCACCCTGACCGAAACGCTCCCGCCGCACATTGTGGTGGATTACATCGAATACGGCAGATCGAGGTTGATTCTTAGCGAAACGGACAGCACGAAGATGACCGTTGTCAATAAGAAGCTGGACAATGCCGGTACGATTCCGGATGGCTATGAGGTCAGCAACGAGTGGAGCGAGCAGCGCATTTCCATCAAGGCTGATTTGACGACGGTGGGCGAAGGCGCACAGCAGCAGCAGAGAATCAACATCTCCATGAAGCCGAATGAGAATACCGGCGGTTCGGAAACGATTCTCAACGGCAAGGCGGATATGACCGTCAAGGTTCACTGCAAGATTGCCGACGACTTCCTGAAAAACGCGGTGGATGGCAAGCTGGAGCTGGGCGTGCTGAACAACCAGCTGGACGTGAGATACGACGCGGCGCTCTATCACAAGGAGCAGAAGACCGAGCTGACCTACGAGGAAGAGACGGTCAAGGCGGTGAACGTCCAGAAGGGCTACAGCGTCAAGGGCGGCGACCAGCAGGCGCGAATCACCTACACCATCGACATCAACCAGGCCGGCGCGGAGCTAAGCCCAAGCTCCAGCACCCTCACGCTGACAGATACGCTGTCGTATGACGTTGTTGGTTGGTGCAATAACTGGCCAAATAATTATATCTATCTGCGAGACGTCACGCTGGATGAAGGCTCCTTCAGGCTCTACGAGGCGCTGAAGGATGAAAACGGCAATCCGATTCTGAACGTTGATGAAAACGGCAAGGGACATTTGGTGCGCGGCGCAGAGATAGAGAAGTATCTCTGGAAGATGGAGTTCACGGAAACGGAGGAAGGGAATAAAACCTACCAGTATCCTGCGCAGGGAACGCCGAGCTTTAGCGGATCGACGGTAAACACGCGTAAGCTGAACATAACTGTCACCGTTCCGGACGGCAAGGCGCTGATTCTGGAATACACGGCGCAGGAGAACATTCTGCTGCCGCCTGAGGTGACGAACGAGTACAACTTCAACGACGTGAACCACAAGGGCATCAGTCCGGCGTTGAGAAACCACGCAAACCTTGAAGGAAAAGACAGCTCAAGTACCGAACTGAACAACAGCAATAACGACTACTTCAGTCAGGGCGGCGGCTACATCCACAACAATCTGGTCATCCGCAAGGTGGACAGCGCGAACACCTCGCTGCTGCTGCCGGGGACGGAGTTCACCCTCTACGCATGGAACACGGCAACCAACAAGTTCGAGGCGGTTGGCGGCGAAAATGGTAAGGTCTACACGGATCAAAACGGTATGATTACTTACCAATACAATTCGGAGAAGCTGAACCAGCGTCCGCTCGACCCGAACGTCGCGTACATGCTGGCGGAAACGGATGCAGTTGAACCGTACCACCTCGTGCTGGAGGATCGCCCGCTGGTCGTCTTCCACATCGTTCCGAGAGCGGACGATACCGAAGCACATCCGGCGAGATACCCGGACGGTCTCAACAATGGCAACTTCGGCACGATTTCAAAGAGTCGGCTGCAGGAGCTCATGACTGCTTCCGGCATCAAAGGCGTGGTGGATGGCCCACACACCGTCAACGGCTCTGCGAGCATCAACATTCAGGTGAAGAACAGCAAGGATCGCCACGACATGGAGGTGCAGAAGAACTGGGCTGGCGACGACGCCCATGAGAATGCGCGCCCTGCCAGCGTCCTCGTGATGCTTCGCCGCTATGTGCTGACGCAGGAACAGTACACCGACGTGCTGAACACGGGCGCAACGCAGAATCCGCAATGCATCCTGTCGGCGGAAATGAAGGGTAACAGCAGCGCGACGATTGCACGGCAGTTCCCGGAAAATCAGGAGGTTACGGTAACGCTGAACCTGTCAGGTAACGGACTTGGTGACACCGGGCGTATTGTGGCTCGCGTAGACGGAAAACAAATCGTTTTGCAGCCGCAGGATACGTCGAAGAAACAGTTCGTTTACACTACAACGATGGCGTATCAGAAAAAGGTAACTTTCAGTGTACAGTGGTGGCAAAGCTGGAATAATCAATGGTCGGCAGACTATGGGTATGATGACAGCGTGAGCATCACGATGACCCCGGAAGGCACACCGGTTGACGAAGTGCCGACGCAGGTCACGCAGTTCACCGACGCCCAATGGGCGAAAATCCGCCAGCACCCGGACGACGCCTACGGTGGCCGCGAGGCTACGCTGACGGCGGCGAACGGCTGGCGCACCAAGTGGTCGCAGCTGGAATCCACCGGCGCGGACGCGAACGGCAACAAGCTCTACTACGTTTACTACATCGTCGAGGGCAAAGTGCCGAGCTACACCACATCCGGTATCACCTACACCATCGACCCGAACGCCAGCAAAACCACCGGCACGGTCACGGCGACGCTGACCAACGTCTACCGCCCGGAGGACAAGTACGGCGAAATCAGCATCGACTTGTCCAAGGAATGGTACGCGCCGGATGGCACAAAGCACACGATTACCGAGGAATTTGGCGGAGTGCAGGTCGCGCTCTACAAGACGCGCTGGGATTACGTCAACGGCGCGTGGACGAAGGGAAGCACGGAACGCCGCGACACGGTCACGCTGGCAGAAGCGAACAAATGGAGCGCCAAGTTCGAGGGGCTGGAAACCTACACGGTCGCCATGGAAAACGGCGTTGTCCAAAACGCCCGCGCCTACACCTACAGCCTCCGGGAACTGAACGTGCCGAGCGGCTTCTACTGCCAGCTGGCATACAGCGGTCTCCCGCAGCACCCGAGCGAGTACTTCACGGACGGGAATCCCGCCAATCCGAAGGCAGACGCGGAGAATGCACGCGGCACGGCGACGCTGCGGAACTACGAGATTGCGAAGCTGACCATCGAAGCCGAGAAGCGCTGGGGTGAAGGCGCGAAGCCTGAAAACATGCAGGATACGCTGACCTTCCGCCTGACCCGCGAAAAGCAGGAGAACGGCGCGTGGGTCGCGGACGACAGCTTCCAAGCGGTCACGAGGGTCATGAGCATCAGCAGCCTGAACACAAGCAAGGTCGTGTTCGGCACTTTCCCGAAGTACGCTGTGACGGGCTTCGACGAGCAGAATCAGCCCATCAGGCAAAGCTACCGCTACAAGGTGGAGGAGGTTAAGTACCAAAACGAAGCCACCCTCCCGTTCAGCGTCAGCTATAGCCCGGCGGACGGTTTCGTGACGACGGAGGGCGATGCGAACACCAGCACCACCGTCACCGTGACGAACAACAAGCTGACGAGCGAGAAGGAAGGTCTGTACCGCTTCAACGTGGCGAAGCAGTGGCTGGACGCTTCCGGCAATCCCGCGGACAAGCCCACGCCGGAAGGCACGAAGGCGCAGATTACCGTGACGCGCACCCGCCATGTCTATGCCCCGGATACGGGCTGGACAGCGGAAACGCCCACCGCAAAGACGATCGAGCTGGACACCACAGCAACGTATACGGCGCTTTGGGCAGAATGGAACGAAACGCAGTCGGTTTATGCGCAATACAACGCCGACGGCACGGTGAAATCCGCGTGGGCGTACACCTACGAGGTGTCGGAAGCGGTGATTGACGGCTACTTCGGCACGCAGCATCTGCCTGCGGACTTCCCGAAGCAGCCGAGCGACTACTTCACAGACGCGGTACTGACTGATATCAAGGAAATTTACCGCCAGCCGCTGACGGACACGCTCCCGGAAGTGACCGAAAAGAACTACTACGTCGAGCGGTTCAACGTCAAGGTGGACAAGACTTGGGCGCGCTTCATCGACCGCGACGAGCTGACCTTCTGCCTGATTCAGACGCCGGTTGTCGGCTACGACGCGGACGGCAAGGAGATTGTGGATGCGCAGCAGACGCAGTACTTCTACGCCACGCAGAGCCTGAAGGGCGAGGAAGCGCCGGAGTGGGTGTTCACCAACCTGCCGAAGTACTACTTCACGGTCAACGAGGCGGGCGAAGCGGTGAAGATGCCCTACCAATACAGCATCGCCGAAGCGTGGGAAGAATACGGCAATTACCACGGCTATAGCTATCAGGTCATCTTCAGCGGCGACGTGCAGGAAACGACGAACGGCCATGAGTGGGGCAAGGTAGAACTGCCTGCGGACGGCGGAACGGCGAACATCCACGCGAAGAACCTGCCGCTGTACGAACAGGGTAAAGTTAGCATTCAACTGACGAAGCTGTGGGACAGCAGCATCAAGGAAACTCCCACGTCTGTTACCGTAAAGCTGATTCCGACGCTGCACGTCTGGAACGGCACGGAATGGGTCAGCACCCGCATGGAAGACGAAAAGTACCAAGAATCCATCACGCTGACGGCGGAGAATGGCTGGAAAACGACAGAATCGCTGCTGCTGTACAGAGTAGAGTACAACACGGATGGCACAATCGCAGCAGGTGACAAGGCGGAGAAACCGACCGTATGCACCTACGAGCTGGTCGAAGTGATTGCGGACGGAGCGAAGTACACGCCGATTTACAGCTACACGAGCTGGATTACTGGACCGGAAGATGTCTTTGAACTTGACTCCAAGACGAAAGCACCCATCAGTGTGAAGTTGAAGGCGGAGGACGGTTTCCGTGTTGACGAGGCGGAGAAGGATTCGGCTGAGGCGAACACGGACGGCGGAACGCTGTACACCATCATCGACACCAGCGCGACCATCACCAACGTGCAGACCGGCAAGCTCAACATTGTGAAGCAGTGGGCGGAAGAAGTGGAGTACGACGGCGCGCAGAACCCGCTGGGCATCCAGAACGTGTCGATTGCGCTCTTCCGCAACGTCTGGGGCGAAAACTGGACGGATTCGGACGGCGTGGTGCACTACGACTGGTGCTATGACCCCTTCCACCAGAATTACGTCCTGTCGGCGGAAAACGGCTGGAAGCTGACCATCGACAACCTGCCGTTGTACGACACGACCCTCAATCCCGACGGCAGCCTGCGCAAGTACCGCTATTACATCCTCGAAAACACGAGCGTCGGCAACGACACGCTGGACCGCTACACGCCGGTGATTACCTCCGAAGGCGGCGAAATCGTCGGGTCGTTCCTGTACCTCATGTTCAAAGACACGACGGAAAGCGACGTGACCATCACCAACGTACCGAAAGCCATCAACATTGTCAAGCAATGGGCGGATGCGGACACGTTCGGCGAAGAGGGCATGATGCAGGACATCTACCTTGAAGTCATGATGAAGTATCAGGAAGTCTACTCCACGCAGTGGAAAACGGAAAACCTGCTGGAAAAGAGCTACTTCAGCCTGAAGAACGTTATCTGCACGCCGAGTTCGCTCACGGCGGAGCTGGTGCAGATTAACGGCGCGCCTTACCTGCATGTGTCGGGGCTGGCGAAGGCGGATGAACCGTGGCGCGTGACCATCCGGAATCTGCCGGGCTACGGCAGTGCGTCCTTCATCATCCGCGAAGTGGAGCTGGCGGGCTACCTGAACAACCTGCCGGACGGCAAGCTGGAGCTGGGCTTCAACGAAATCGGCACGATTACCAACACGCCGACGAAGCTGAAAATCACCAAACAGTTCAAGCAGGCGTATTTCCCCGCAGGCAGCGCGAGTGAACTGCCGCTGAATGTTCGCAATACCGTCGTGTACCTGCAAATCTGGCGCGAAAAGCGTGACGGCGCTGGTCTTTCCCAACACGAACGCTACACGCCCTTGCTGGGCGCGCTGGAAGCGAACATGGACGCGACGCTCTTGCCGGACGGCACCGTGAAGCTGACGGTCGGCACGAATACGCCGACCGACGCCGCAACGCTGACGCTGACCCGCCTGCCGCGCTACTGGTTCGACAAGGATACAGGCGCAAGCGGCGAATGGTACTACTACGTCAAGGAAGTGGACGCGGAAGGCAACGAAGTCCATTCGGCTTCTGCCCCGACGAACGGCGAACGGCCGGAAATCAACCTGAACGTCAAGACACTCACCGTCACCAACACCCTGACCGACGTCAGCGCCCGAGATCGGAAGAGCGTCGTGTAGGGAAAGAGTGTAGATCTCGGTGGTCG
>OODI01000546.1_pt1 | contig 16925 bp, 8 predicted proteins | sample 1671141 | NCBI WGS metagenome assembly OODI01 (sample SAMN06348126, study PRJEB24527) | human gut metagenome | biome: human gut; feature: ankylosing spondylitis patient; material: feces | host: Homo sapiens | place: China | collected 2015-10 | reverse complement strand
ACCACCGAGATCTACACTCTTTCCCTACACGACGCTCTTCCGATCTCTTCCGGCAATATATGGGTGAACGTACCCAATCTGGGAGTATACCGTTATCACGTTCCCACGAAGAAGTTATTCCGCTACATACTTCTTCCCGGTAGCGATAAGAGCAAGAATTTCCCGCAGTCTATCTGTATCGACAAGGAGGGAACGCTATGGGTGGGAACCAACGGAGCAGGTATTTTCCGTTATTGTCCCGCACAAGATACTTTCGAAGCTTGTGCAAAGGAGGCATTGAAGGATGATTTCATCTTCACACTCTGTGATTATGGAGATGAACTGATTGTCGGAGTACACGAGGAGGAACTGAAACGATTTGATAAGAAGACAGGCGAAGTCAGTATCTTCCCTGCACCGGCGGTACACCGCAAGATAATCCGCTATGTCGTCTGTCTGGATGATGATCTTTGGGTCGGTACGCAAGATGGAGTTTACGTCATCAACGAACGGGAGAATACCGTCCGGCATATTCCGGCAGATGCGGGAGGGGCTTATGGACTCAGTGATGCAATCGTAGATAAAATCTATCGTGACCGTGAAGGCGGGACGTGGATTTGTACACAGTTTGGAGGAGCAAGCTATCTGCCTGTCCGTACACTTGACTTTTCTATTTACCTGCCGGATGGCAAGCCCGGTTCAGTCAGCGGCAGGCGTATCAGTGAACTGGGCGAAGGGAAAGATGGAACGATTTGGGTTAGTACGCAGGATGGCGGTGTCTGTTATTGGAATCCGGAGACAAGGCTGTTCACTACTATTCCCGAATCCGCAGACCGGCAGAATGTTTTAAGTTTATTCACCTCTGACGATTTGATCGGTGCAGGCTACTTTAAAGGAGGAATCGACTTGATTACACCGGCCGCATCCGCCCTTTCCGGCAGCATTGCTTTCAAAGGACGTTTACAGACAATGCGTCCGCAACAAATGGGTATCAGCGAAGGAACCGTCTACGCCTTGCATCGTGACCGTCAGGGAACAATCTGGCTGGGAGATGGCTGGAATATCTTCCGTTCTGCCGACGGGGGACGGACATTTGAAGAAATGAAACAGTTCGGCTATGCCTTTATGCGCGATATTCTTGAAGACAAAGAAGGGAATATATGGGTGGCGACTATGGGCAACGGAGTCTTCCGCTATCAACCGCAAACGGACGAAACGGTGAACTATCTGCATATAGAAGGAGACAGCACTTCCATCGGCACCAACGAAGTGACCGGAATTTCGGAAGACAGCAAAGGGCTTCTCTGGTTCTCCACCGACCGTGGCGGACTTTCATGCTTTAACCCCCAAACAGGAACTTTCCGTACCTATACGAAGGCGGACGGCCTCCCTGACAATGTAACCTATAAGGCGGTAGAAGATCGGCAGCACCGCATCTGGTTCGGTACCGACCGTGGACTGGTCTGCCTGTATCCGGAGACGGACAGCCTGCACGTCTTTACCCGAAACGACGGTCTTCCTGACAATCAGTTCAACTACAAATCGGCATTGGCTGCCGGCAACGGCACGATCTGGATGGGAACCATCAACGGATTAGTCTCTTTTAATCCGGATCAGATACATCGAAATACGTTTGTACCGCCCGTGTATATCACCCGTATCAAGGTGCAAGGGAGGGAAATACCTTTGAAGCCCGAAGGAATGCGATTGCCTTACCGTTCTAACGTCAGCTTTGACTTTGTCGCATTGAGCTATACTTCACCGGGAGCCAACCGCTATGCCTACAAGATGGAAGGCATTGACGATGACTGGAACTATACCTCCGATGCACATACCGCCTCCTATGCCCAGCTTCCTCCGGGAGATTATATATTCCGCGTGCGCGGGAGTAATAACGACGGCGTCTGGAATCAAGAGGAAGCGACTCTGTCCGTACAAATCCTTCCTCCCTGGTGGCGTACGGTATGGGCATATCTGATATATATCATTCTCCTGTCCGGCAGCTTCGTGCTGACTCTCCGCACTTATCGGCGACGGGAAGTGCAGAAGATACGTGAACAGCAACTACTCGCAGAGTTAGCCCGTGAGCGTGAAGCGCATCGTACGCACGAGAGATTCATTAATCAGATTACTTATGGTGCCTGCACCCCGCAGGGAGATGCCATGACACGTGCCGATGAACAACTGATGTCGCAACTCATCACCAGGGTACGTGAGAATCTTACGGATGCGAACTATAATGTGGAAGCACTGGCTGCCGCCATGAATATGTCCCGGTCCAGCCTTCATCGGAAAATAAAGGCATTGACAGACCTTTCTCCGCTTGATTTTATTCGGGTCATCCGCTTAAAGCGTGCGGCAGAACTCTTGCAGGAAGGAGAATTACGCATCAATGAGATATGTGACCGGGTAGGTTTCCAGTCTCCTTCATACTTTGCCAAGATATTCCAGAAACAGTTTGGGGTGACTCCTACGGAGTTTATGCAGAAAAAGGCATAAAAAAAGGCTATCTATCCCAGACAGCCAATCTTTTGTTAACCTTAAATCTAATACTATGAAAAACACACTACAAAGATAGGGACTTTTCGGCTATCTCCAAATTTTCGGGGCAAAGTGAGGCGCTTTATAACATGGTTTAATAGAAATAACGGGTTTGTTAACGATTAACGTAATAAGACTAAAAATTAACTAACGAGCTATTGGCCTGATGCTCTTTTGCAGGATTCTCAAAAGACTTTTTTACTTGTTTTACCTTCGTTTCATTGAGAGTTATCGCATCAATCGGCAAGTTGGATTTTTTTTCTCTTTTGCTTGCTTTTTTCGTTTGATTTCCATACTTTTAGCCTCCATAAAACCCTTTAATAATTAATTCTATGGATAGCATTCTTTTCTGGCTGGTTCCGGTCGCTTCAGTGTTAGCCCTCTGTTTTGCTTATTACTTCCATAAGCAGATGATGAAAGAGAGTGAAGGTACTCCCCAAATGATAAAAATAGCCGCTGCGGTACGCAAGGGAGCTATGTCTTATCTGAAACAACAGTACAAGATTGTAGGTTGTGTTTTCCTTGGGCTGGTTATTTTGTTTTCAATTATGGCTTATGGCTTTCATGTTCAGAATGTGTGGGTTCCCATAGCTTTCCTGACGGGTGGTTTCTTCTCCGGTCTTTCCGGTTTCCTGGGTATGAAGACGGCAACCTATGCTTCGGCACGTACGGCGAATGCGGCACGCAATTCATTGAACTCCGGACTGAGAATCGCTTTCCGCAGTGGTGCGGTAATGGGACTCGTTGTAGTCGGACTGGGGTTGCTCGATATATCTTTCTGGTATCTGTTGCTGAACGCGGTGATTCCCGCCGACGCACTGACACCGACTCATAAACTTTGCGTAATCACTACCACGATGCTGACGTTCGGTATGGGAGCTTCCACACAGGCGCTCTTTGCCCGTGTAGGTGGCGGTATATATACAAAAGCTGCCGACGTAGGCGCCGACCTTGTGGGTAAGGTAGAAGCCGGAATTCCCGAAGACGATCCGCGAAATCCTGCCACCATTGCCGATAATGTAGGCGATAACGTAGGCGACGTGGCAGGTATGGGAGCCGACTTGTACGAATCTTATTGCGGTTCTATCCTGGCGACTGCCGCATTGGGTGCTGCCGCCTTTATACATTCGGCAGATACGGTCATGCAGTTCAAAGCAGTTATTGCCCCGATGCTGATTGCTGCGGTAGGTATTCTGCTTTCCATTATCGGCATCTTCTCCGTGCGCACCAAAGAAAATGCGACGGTGAAAGATTTGCTCGGCTCGCTGGCATTCGGAACAAACCTGAGTTCCGTGCTGATTGTGGCTGCTACCTTCTTAATCCTGTGGCTCTTACAGTTGGACAACTGGATTTGGATTTCATGCGCTGTCGTAGTCGGCCTGTTGGTCGGCATTGTGATCGGACGTTCTACCGAATATTATACTTCCCAGTCGTATCGCCCTACTCAGAAACTGAGTGAAAGCGGAAAGACTGGACCTGCCACCGTCATTATCTCCGGTATCGGTCTGGGTATGCTTTCTACGGCTATTCCCGTGATTGCGGTAGTGGTGGGTATCATTGCCTCCTTCCTGCTTGCTTCCGGTTTCGATTTTTCCAACGTGGGTATGGGACTCTACGGTATCGGTATTGCCGCTGTCGGTATGCTGTCCACATTAGGAATCACACTGGCTACGGACGCTTACGGCCCGATTGCTGATAATGCAGGCGGTAATGCCGAAATGGCCGGTCTGGGTGCCGAAGTCCGCAAGCGTACCGATGCGCTCGACTCTTTGGGAAATACAACCGCGGCAACCGGAAAAGGTTTTGCTATCGGTTCCGCTGCATTGACCGGACTGGCTTTGCTGGCATCCTATATCGAAGAAATCCGTATCGGTCTGACCCGTTTGGGGACAGTAGACCTGAGTATGCCGAACGGCGATGTTGTCTCAACCGCCAATGCTACCTTTGTCGATTTCATGAACTATTACGACGTGACGCTGATGAATCCGAAAGTTCTTTCCGGTATGTTCCTCGGTTCGATGATGGCGTTCTTGTTCTGTGGATTGACGATGAATGCGGTCGGCCGCGCAGCCGGACACATGGTAGATGAGGTGCGTCGTCAGTTCCGTGAGATCAAAGGCATTCTGACAGGAGAAGCCGAGCCGGATTATGAACGTTGTGTGGCTATCTCAACCAAGGGTGCGCAGCGCGAAATGGTGATTCCGTCGCTGATTGCTATCCTTGCGCCTATCGCTACCGGATTAATCTTCGGAGTGACCGGAGTACTGGGACTGCTGATCGGCGGTTTGAGCACAGGTTTTGTGCTGGCTATCTTTATGGCCAATGCAGGCGGTGCGTGGGATAATGCGAAGAAATATGTAGAAGAGGGGAACTTTGGAGGCAAAGGCGGTGAAGTGCATAAGGCAACCGTAGTAGGCGATACTGTGGGCGACCCGTTTAAGGATACTTCCGGCCCGAGTCTGAATATTTTAATCAAGCTTATGAGCAGGGTAGCCATTGTGATGGCAGGGCTTACCGTTGCCTGGAGTTTGTTTTAACTAAAAGAAGGTTTGTTTATTGAAGAGGGCGATAGCCGGAGATAAGTCCGGTTATCGCTTTCTGATTATATAGAACCGGGTAAACACCTTTTTTGCGCACTTAATCACTTTTTTCCGGCAGATAATCCTGTTTCGGGGCATTTCATGCAAATACTCGCTCAAAGCCATTTTCTCGTCTCTTATTATTTAGATACTTTTGCAAGACGATATATTATAAGTTATAAAGGGGAAATGGAAGAAATCTATCATAATGGCTAAGGGGAAAGGCTGATGTTATCAACGAACAAAATCTGTAAAACGAATGGTAGGGTGATGGTTCCGGTCGTCAAGGCTGTGAACCGGTAGAATATATTTGGGGAACAATTGCTTGTTTGTGTGAATGAATGACGGAAAAAGGGGACTTTGAATGAGGTCTCCTTTTTTATTTCCTTTATCTTTGTGGCAGATAAAAAAAAGAATAAGTATGCTACTACCTTACTTAAATAAAGACCTGATAGAGGCCGGCTGCGATGAGGCCGGCCGCGGTTGCCTGGCAGGATCAGTGTATGCCGCTGCCGTCATTCTTCCTAAAGATTTCAAGAATGAGCTGCTGAATGATTCGAAGCAACTGACCGAGAAGCAACGCTACGCACTTCGTGAAGTGATAGAGAAAGAAGCGCTGGCATGGGCGGTAGGAGTGGTGTCGCCCGAAGAGATAGACGAGATAAACATTCTCCGCGCCTCCTTTCTGGCGATGCACCGGGCTGTCGATCAGCTCTCTGTCCGTCCTCAGCATTTGCTGATCGACGGAAACCGTTTCAATAAATATCCTGACATTCCTCATACTACCGTGATAAAAGGAGACGGAAAATACCTCTCGATAGCCGCCGCTTCTATACTGGCTAAAACCTACAGAGATGATTATATGAATCGTCTTCACGAAGAATATCCGTTTTATGACTGGAATAAGAATAAAGGATACCCGACTAAAAAACATCGTGCCGCCATCGCCGAACATGGAACGACCCCTTACCACCGAATGACCTTCAATCTGCTTGGTGACGGGCAGTTGAACCTGAATTTCTGATATTTCCTTTTGTTTCACTTTCTACATATTTTTGCAGAATAAGCACGAATTTTCTCCAAATAGCCATGAAAATGTTCGGTTTATGCTAAAAAAGTGTTGACTTGTGCTTTTATTTGTTACTTAAATGCTATATATTTGCATTCGATAACAAGAATTAAAAAAAGATAAAATCATGACAACAAGCAGACTTTATGCATCTAAGAAGTTCATGGGGGCTTTACTTCTTATGATGGGTTTTGTTTTACCCGCCAATGCGCAGTTTTTACGTACTTCTTATTTTATGGAAGGTACTCATTATCGGCAACAATTGAATCCGGCTCTGATTCCGACTCAGGGGTATTTTAATATTCCGGTATTGGGATCGGTCAATGCTACTGTCGGGTCCACTTCATTGGGTTATCAGGATATTATCGACATTATTGACGATAGCGACAATTTCTACTCTAATCCCGATTTCCTGAGCCGTCTGAAAGATAAAAACAACTTAAATGTAAACGTAAGTACGGAGATTCTTTCTGCCGGATGGTATAAAGGAAAGAACTTCTGGTCATTCAACGTAGGTGTTCGTGCGGATATAGGTGCAAGCCTTACCCGTTCCATGTTTACTTTCCTGAATGAGATGGATGCGCTTGAAGATAACTGGAGAAACAGCAATTACGATATCAGCGGTCAGAAACTGGATATTAACGCTTATGGTGAAGTTGGTTTAGGGTATGCGCGTCAGATCAATAACCGTTTGACAGTCGGTGGTAAGGTGAAAGTATTGCTGGGTATCGGCAATATGAATCTGAAGATTAACAATGTAATGATGAACGCTAAACTTCCGAGTGATGCTCGCATCAGCCAATTGCAGGATCAAAATTATCTGTCCGGATTGGATGCTGCCGGTATCACAAAGCTGAAATCTGAAATTGAAAGCTACCATGCCAATCTGAATGTTGACGCTCATCTGGAAAGTTCTTTCAAAGGATTGGAATTGGTACAAGAAGATGGACAGGACTATATCAGTGACTTTGACTTTGACAGTGGAAAACTGGGTATTGCAGGTTACGGTTTCGGCATTGATTTGGGTGCTTCTTATAAAATTATGGATAACCTGACAGTGTCCGCTTCTGTTCTCGACCTGGGATTTATTTCCTGGACGAAAGGCGCTACTAAGATAGCTTCTGCCAATCCGGAATCAATCAATATGAAAGGAACTAGCTATGTCAACGGTATTGATCCGAATGATATTCCTAATTCTATTACTGCGATTCAGAACAATATTACTCAGCTGCAGGCTGATGCTGACGGATACATGAACCGTGTAAATGGTGGTGATGTACTCGACTATGAAATGTTGCAACTTCAGACAGAGGAAGCACATAAATCACGTAAGTCTAGTCTTGCATCTACAGTTGTGGTAGGAGCAGAATACGGCTTCTTTGAGAACAAGCTCGGAGTAGGTGTATTGTCTACGACTCGTTTCGTACAACCGAAAACGCTGACAGAAGTAACATTCTCCGCAAACTATCGTCCGAAAAGCTGGCTTAACGTTGCGCTCAGCTACTCGGCTATTCAATCTGCCGGTAAGTCATTCGGTCTGGGCTTGAAGTTGGGTCCGGTGTTCCTCGGAACTGACTATATGTTCTTAGGTAAGAACACCAATTCTGTAAGTGGATTTGTTGGCATTTCTGTGCCATTGGGCGGAAAGAAATCCAGTAAAGAAGGATAAAATAATTTCTCTCTCTTAAACATTCTCTTTTTAATATTCTCTATCGAACAAAAAACGTATTGTGTGCAGCCTGTCATCGCCGACCTTGAATTCAGGTCTTAAGAATGACAGGCTGCTTTTTTATGTCTCTGACGTAAAGGGAGATTTAGAACTGCTTGAATTGCAGTCGCTTGAATTAGAACCACTTGATTTTCCGGAATACGATAAACGCTAATGTCGACAGCACGACAGAGCACAGGATAATCAGTGCAAAGGCATACGGCATCTCTTCCAGATGGATATCCACATTCATTCCGTAGAAACTGGCTATCAATGTCGGGATCATCAGTGTAATGGAAAGGCTGGTCATGCGTTTCATGATGGCATTCACGTTGTTGGAGATGATGGAGGCAAAGGCGTCCATCGTTCCGGTGAGGATATCGCTGTAGATGTTTACGGTATTAAATGCCTGTTTCAACTCGATAATCACGTCTTCCACCAGTTCCTTGTCCAGAAAGTCGGTGTCCTGAAAGATACTTTGCAGCTTTCCGATCATTACTTCATTTCCTCGGATGGAGGTGTTGAAGTAAACGAGTGTTTTTTGCAGTCTCATCAGACGGAGCAGGTCTTCGTTGCGGATACTGCGTTCCAGTTCTTTTTCGGCGGCGCTGATATCCAGATTTATCTGTTTCAGATATTTCAGAAACCATACGGCAGACGAATAAATCAGCCGGAGAATCAGATCGAGTTTGTTGCGGACTTCGATTCCCTTTCGGCGGGTGTGTTCGATGAAGTCCGGCAGCAGGTCTGTGTTGTGGTAGCAGACTGATACAATGATTTCATTGTTGGTGATGATGCCGATGGGTACGGTGCCGAAGGGAAGACTTTCGTTCTGACCGTTTTGCATCGGGATGCGCAGAATCGTCAATAGCCAGTTGCCTTCCGTGTCGGTTCGCGGACGTTCGTCTGTATCGGCTATATCGTTCAGAAATGATTCGGGTACGTTCAGGGTTTTAGTCAGAAACTCAAAGTCATCGTTGTCCGGGCATACTACATTTACCCAGCAGTTAGGAAGCCATTGCGGTTTTTCCACAAAGCCAGCTTCACAATAAAGATATGTTCTCATCTTATTGCCTCCTTTCGTTTGTTTACACGAGCAGAGGCATCAGTTTTCAATGACTCTGATCGCTTTAATTAATACTATAAGTGCACGTTCGCGGGTTTGAATCGTCCATTTTTCTATGATTTAATTTAAAAGCGATACAAAAGTACGGAAAATTAACCGAGGTTCCGTCTTTTGCATCGCTTTTTTTAGATTTTCTTGTTGTTTATGGTCTTTCAGCATGCGGGGAGTTCATTGGTTGGCTATGGTAAAATCACTTGTAAGATAGTGCTAAAGTTCCCGTTAGCTCCTTACATAGTAGACTTTCCTTATAAGGAAAGTTGGGATAAGGTGCCGACATTGTTAGTTGTTCACGGCAGTGGTAAGAGTTGCTCACGGTCGTGGTAAACGCTACTCACGGATGTGATCAGGTCTTGTCACGGCCGTGAACAGGTAAAGATGTCGGTAGCTTAATGGAAGTATAAAGGCATGATGAGCTAAAAGCATTGGTAGCTTATGGTATTTGTTGTATAAGGACAAGGCTCGGATGAGGCGTGATAGGTAATAAGTAACAGGTAATAAGTAATAGGTAATAAGATGGGGAGGAAGTGACAGGTAATAAGTCGTGAAATAGGGGTAAAGTGACAATAAAAAGCATGATTTACGGCTATTATCACCTTATTATCACCCTATTGTCACCAGCTATTATCACCCGAAGTGTGTTTATTATCAGTTTGTTATCTTCGAAAGGTGATAAGTGACAATAGAAAAGCATTTATTTCTAGAGAGTATTTGTCATGCTGAACTTGTCGAAGCATCTCCTCTTAGTATAAACTGAAGAAGAGATGCTTCGCTATCAATGTGTTCCACTTAGGTTCAGCCGGGATTACTGAGCATTTTCTCCCTGTCCGGCAGATTCGGAAACGGGGAAGTGCTCCTCCAAATACTTTCTGATTCTATGCGTCCCCAGTTCTTCCTTGGAGATACTGCCGTCTTTTAGCACAAGTTCATAGTGCGGAATGCCGTTGAAGCGGAAAAGTTGGCGCAGATAATTGAACTCTGAGTCGGTGACATAATAGCTGGCTTCTCCTTTCAGATTCTTTTCCACGTATTGCTTATATGCACCGGCTGGTGAGTCTTTCTGTCCGGTGATATAGATGAACTCGAACTCCGGATGATCTTTGTATTTTTTGCGCAGGTCTGCCGTCGCTTCTATTCCTGCGCGACAAGGTCCGCAGGTCGTTGCCCAGAAGTCTACGAACAAGACTTTGCCCGGATGATTCTTAATAATGTTGCGGAAAACGTCGGTGGCTTTGCCTTCCGGAAGTTGATAGGAATTGACCTTTTCCTTCGGATGCGTTTTGGCGAACAGATATTCGGCCTCTTCTGCCAATTGTGGGTGAGTGAGCTTTTGCTTGATACTGTCCACATACTCACGGGCAATGGAACGTGTCTTGATATTCTGCAGGCTGAAACCCAGGTTGCGGACTTTGGCTATTTGCCAAAGCAAAGGATCGGGCACATCATATAGCCGGGCAAGAATGCTGTCTTTCTTATGACTGGTTTTTTGTTCCATCGAGATAAAGTTTCTGTCCATGTCTTGCTCTGACTGCTTGTTTTTATACTGCTTGTCGATGTACTCCAGGACCAGTTTTTCTTCTTTTTCGTATAAGCCTTTCACCTTGTCATTCTCTTCTTGAAGTTCTTTTAAGGGGATTCTGACGGTTGTTCCTGCCAGTTTCTCCTGTTTCAGTCTGATTGCCTCCTGTTCTGCATTCAGTTTTACTCCTTTCTCTTTAAGGAAAGCGAGAAGCGATTCTTCCGGATACGTGTAAGAGATGGTATCCTTTGCTTTCGGTGCATGATAATTATAGGCTGTTCTGAAGGCGTCCATATATTCAAACCGGTTGATAAAAGAGCTGGCATTGGCATCGGCGAGCACTGTTTCATCATTCAGCGGCATCTTCTTCAAGAAGTCGTAATAAGAATCTTCTTCTTTCACTTTCAAGGCTTGGTTGGCTGTATCCTGCTTCGCATAATAATCTCTGCTCATCAGAAAGTCGAAGAATAAGCCTCCTGCCTGCAGGTCTGCCTTATTCTTGATCAGACGGGCAGCCTTTGCCGATGGGCGGCAAATCTGAATAAGTGAATCGGCTGTATGCTCCCATCGGGCGACAATCGGCTTCATGTGCTCCTGATATTGGCTGGGAGTCAGTTTGTTGCGCGCGTTGGATAAATCATCGTAACGGTAGGGGATCAGCGACTTGAATTCCTTCAGCAGATAGGAGAGGGGAGCCGACGGGCCCATGTAGGCTGTATTCTTGATCGGGAAATAATAGTCGCGTGCACGGCTGCGTGCCAGCAATGCTTCCCAGTCGATATACATAGTAAGCGTCTGTCCGGGCTCGATATAGAATGGAATCCAGTTATTGTCAAGCGTAACGGACTGTTCCACAGGATGCTTGATGACAAACTTGCACAGGAAGCTGCCGTCTTCGTCTATCTGAATCACAGTCGGGTAGTCCTGGCGGGTAATATGGTTGGATAGATAGATGAGTCCGGTGTCAAATCCCAGCCGGCGGTCATAGCCATCGATATACCCTTGCAGACAGGTGGTATCTGTGTGGAAGAACTGCTGAAAGCCTGTGTCGGCAGCGATTGTCTTGGTAGCTCCCCTTTGCCGGGTATACAGCTGATTCTTTTCTCCGTTCACTTGTATCTGGCAGCTTCCGTCTTTCTGCGGAGTCACCAGCAGGGTACGTATGTTTCCATTCTGCTTGTCCTTGACGGTGATTTCCACCCGCTTCCCTTTCTTGCGGATGTTTTCGTTGGTAAATATCCGGTTGTCCATAATCGTGACAGAATCGTAGATGCCGTATTCCCAGGCGTTCAAGTCGTCTGCCTTGAACCAGTTTCCCTTGATTGCCGTCAACGGCGAAACGTTTTTGTCGGAGGACGGTACTAAGGATATGTCATACGTATTTCCTTCCGTATCGCTGGGACTGAGGAGATGGATGACCTGCGTCTCTTCCGGCAGGGCTTCGAAAACGAGCACATAGTCCATCTCGCCCGAATCGGGCATATACACTTCTTTATTGAGCTCAATGCCTTCCGCACTCTTGAACTGATATTTCTTGCCGGTGGCTGCATCTTCCAGATAACTGTCTCCTTCTTCCTTTATCCACCAGTGCGGACGGAAGATGGCGTGAATATAAACACGCGTGCCATCGGGCGTGCGTTCTATACGGGTGATGTTACCAATACTTCCCGAACGGGCTTTGAATGGCGGATTGTCGACGGTTTGTGCTGTGAGCATACCCGACAGCATGAGCATCATGCAGAGTAGAATCGTTTTCATAATATTAAATTTTGAATAAATGCGTTTAGTAGTTCCCTATACAAAGAAAGAAAAATATCCATCGCTCCCTCTCTTTTTCCCCTTTAACTTAACATAGATTAAACGTTTACGTAATCATCTTTTTTGTACCTTTGCACCCGAAAATCAGAGTGATAATTTAAATATTGAAATATTATGAGTAAGAAAGCCCTTTTAATGATCCTCGATGGTTGGGGATTAGGCGACCAAAAGAAAGACGACGTAATCTTCAACACTCCCACTCCTTACTGGGATTATCTGATGAACAATTATCCTCATTCCCAACTTCAGGCAAGTGGTGAGGACGTAGGTTTGCCCGACGGACAGATGGGTAACTCGGAAGTAGGTCACCTCAACATTGGTGCCGGACGTGTGGTTTATCAGGATTTGGTGAAAATCAACCGCGCATGTGCTGACAACAGCATCCTGCAGAACCCCGAAATCGTTTCTGCTTTCTCTTACGCGAAAGAAAACGGAAAGAGCGTTCATTTCATGGGACTGACTTCCAACGGTGGCGTACACAGCTCAATGGTTCATCTTTTCAAACTTTGCGACATCTCCAAAGAATACGGCATCGACAATACATTCATCCACTGCTTCATGGACGGTCGTGACACTGACCCGAAGAGTGGCAAGGGATTTATCGAAGAACTTTCTGCACACTGCGAGAAATCGGCAGGCAAGATCGCTTCTATCATCGGACGTTATTATGCTATGGACCGTGACAAACGTTGGGAACGTGTGAAGGAAGCCTATGACCTGCTGGTAAACGGCCAGGGTAAGAAAGCTACCGATATGGTTCAGGCTATGCAGGAATCTTACGATGAAGGTGTAACGGACGAATTCATCAAGCCGATTGTAAACGCCAGCTGCGACGGAACCATCAAAGAAGGTGATGTCGTTATCTTCTTCAACTACCGTAACGACCGTGCTAAAGAACTGACTGTCGTACTGACTCAGCAAGATATGCCGGAAGCAGGTATGCATACGATTCCGGGACTGCAATATTACTGCATGACTCCGTATGATGCATCCTTCAAAGGTGTTCATATCCTGTTCGACAAGGAAAACGTTGCCAACACACTGGGCGAATACATCGCTTCCAAAGGACTTAACCAGCTCCATATCGCTGAAACAGAGAAATATGCTCACGTTACTTTCTTCTTCAACGGCGGTCGTGAAACTCCGTTCGACAACGAAGACCGTATCCTTGTTCCATCTCCGAAAGTAGCCACTTACGACCTGAAACCGGAAATGAGCGCTTACGAAGTGAAGGATAAACTGGTAGACGCTATCAACGAAAATAAATATGATTTCATCGTGGTGAACTTCGCTAACGGTGACATGGTTGGTCATACCGGTATCTACGAAGCAATCGAGAAGGCTGTTGTGGCTGTAGACGCTTGCGTGAAAGACGTGATCGAAGCTGCTAAAGCACAAGGTTACGAAGCTATCATCATCGCCGACCACGGTAACGCTGATCATGCCTTGAACGAAGACGGCACTCCGAATACGGCTCACTCTCTGAACCCGGTTCCTTGTGTGTACGTAACAGAAAACAAAGCTGCGAAAGTAGAAGACGGTCGCCTGGCTGATGTGGCTCCGACTATCCTGAAAATCATGGGTCTGGAAGCTCCGGCTGATATGAACGGTCAGATTTTGATTAAGTAATTTAGAATGCTATAACCAAAGGGGCGGGGGTATACTCCGCCCTTTTTGTCTCACATAAGTTTTATGATTCAGATAGAAGATGTAGTAGTGAGCTTCGATGTCCTTCGGGAAAAGTTCCTTTGTAATCTGGACGCCTGCAAGGGCGAATGTTGCATTGAAGGGGATGCAGGGGCACCTGTGGAATTGGATGAAGTGGAAAAGCTGGAAGAGGTTCTGCCGATAATATGGGAGGAACTGTCGCCGGAAGCGCGTGCTGTCATTGAGAAGCAAGGAGTCGTATACACGGATCAGGAAGGTGATCTGGTGACTTCTATTGTTAATAATAAGGATTGCGTCTTTACTTGCTATGACGAGAAAGGATGTTGTTACTGTGCCATCGAAAAGGCTTATCGGGATGGCAAGACAGACTTTTACAAACCGGTATCATGCCATCTCTATCCCATTCGGATTGGAGATTACGGACCTTATAAGGCGGTGAACTATCATCGTTGGGATGTGTGTAAGGCGGCTGTGTTGCTGGGGAAAAAAGAAAACGTGGCTGTCTACCAATTCTTGAAAGAACCTCTGATCCGTAAATTCGGCGAGAAGTGGTACCAGGAACTGGAAGTCGCAGTGAAGGAATTAAAGGCGCATGATATGATCTGATATTTCTTTCATTTCCTCGACTCTTTGCGTTTGGATCGTATCAGAAGAAATAACAGGCAGATCATAGCTACGATAATGCAAGCCGGAGTAATCCATGCCTCCGGATGGATAATAATTAGGAACAGGCAAGTGACAATCACACAGGATGCCAGGATTCTGAGATAGAGTCTGATCTTGGCAAATACAGGATTTGGGGTAGTCGTTTTCATAAGTGTCCTCCTTCATTTCCGGCAAGATAGTGATTTTGACCGGAAAAAGATTTAACTGTTAGGTTTTATTAAGACATAGAAAAGCGCCGGCACGGAGGATTTTCCTTCGCTTGCCGACGCTTCTTCGTTGTAAGATGTGAGGTTGGTTTATAAAAACGTAATATTAAAATTATGTATCGATATTCGCATATGTTGCATTCTCTTCGATAAACTCGCGGCGCGGACCTACGTCTTCACCCATTAGCATGGAGAAGATGTAATCGGCTTCAGCGGCATTATCGATGTTTACTTGCTTCAGCATACGGTTGTCGGGATCCATAGTTGTTTCCCACAACTGCTGGGCGTTCATTTCACCCAAACCTTTGTAACGCTGTGTATGAACCGCATTTTCCAGACCACCGCCATAGGTATCGATAAACTTCTGGCGTTGCGCGTCTGTCCAGCAATACTCTTCTACTTTACCCTTTTTGCAGAGGTAGAGCGGGGGAGTAGCGATGTACAGATAACCGTTCTGAATAATCTGCGGCATATAACGGAAGAAGAATGTCATGATCAGTGTGTCGATGTGAGAACCATCGACGTCGGCATCGGTCATGATGATAATCTTGTGATAGCGCAGCTTTTCGATGTTAGCCTCTTTGCTGTCGTCTTCTGTTCCGATAGTGACACCCAGTGCCGTATATATATTGCGGATTTCATCGCTTTCCAGTGCTTTGTGATACATCGCTTTTTCGACGTTCAGAATCTTACCGCGTAGCGGAAGGATGGCCTGGAACATACGGTTACGTCCTTGCTTGGCAGTACCACCTGCCGAGTCTCCCTCGACGAGGAACAATTCGCATTTTGAGGGGTCTTTATCCGAACAGTCGGCCAGTTTACCCGGCAGACCGCCTCCGGACATCGGAGATTTGCGTTGTACCATTTCACGGGCTTTTCTTGCTGCGTGGCGTGCTGTGGCAGCCAGAATCACCTTGTCTACAATTGTTTTTGCCTCCTTTGGATGTTCTTCCAGATAGTAGGCCAGTACTTCACCGACAGCCTGGTCTACGGCACCCATTACTTCGTTGTTACCCAACTTCGTTTTGGTCTGTCCTTCGAACTGTGGTTCGGCTACTTTAACGGAAATAACGGCAGTCAGACCTTCGCGGAAGTCGTCTCCCGAGATTTCAACTTTCACCTTTTCCAGCATCTTGCTGTCTTCGGCGTACTTCTTCAGCGTACGGGTCAGTGCACGGCGGAAACCGGCAAGATGCGTACCTCCTTCGATTGTATTGATATTATTGACATAGGAATGTACATTTTCGGAGAATCCTGTATTGTACATGATGGCTATTTCAATAGGTATTCCCTGCTTCTCAGAGTTCAGATAGATAACGTCGTTGATCAAGTGTTCACGTGAAGACTCGATGAAGCGTACAAACTCTCTCAGCCCTTCTTCGGAATAGAATACTTCACTCTTGAAGCTGCCGTCTTCTTCATTCACTACCCGACGGTCGGTCAGTGAAATGCGGAGACCTGCATTCAGGTATGCCAACTCACGCAGACGTGAAGCCAGTATTTTATAATCATACACCGTTTCGGTAAAGATTGTATCATCGGGCCAAAATTGTTGGCGGGTTCCTGTAATATCCGATACCCCCACTTCTTTCACAGAATAAAGCGGCTTACCGATTTCATATTCCTGCTGATAGATTTTACCATCACGGAATACCTGTGTAGTCATGTGTGTTGACAGTGCATTTACGCAAGACATACCTACACCGTGCAAACCTCCGGAAACTTTGTACGACCCTTTGTCGAACTTACCTCCGGCGTGCAGAACGGTCATCGCTACTTCCAGTGCCGACTTCTTTTCTTTTTCATGATAGTCGACCGGAATACCACGTCCGTTGTCCTGTACGGTGATTGAATTATCTTCGTTGATTGTCACTTCGATGTGGTCGCAATACCCGGCCAGTGCCTCGTCAATGGAGTTATCAACGATTTCGTATACCAAGTGGTGAAGTCCCTTTATACTGATGTCACCGATGTACATCGCAGGGCGTTTTCTCACTGCTTCAAGACCTTCCAATACCTGGATGCTATCCGCAGAATAAGACCCGTTAT
>OODI01000529.1_pt1 | contig 17169 bp, 14 predicted proteins | sample 1671141 | NCBI WGS metagenome assembly OODI01 (sample SAMN06348126, study PRJEB24527) | human gut metagenome | biome: human gut; feature: ankylosing spondylitis patient; material: feces | host: Homo sapiens | place: China | collected 2015-10 | reverse complement strand
TACGAGATCGTGATGTGACTGGAGTTCAGACGTGTGCTCTTCCGATCTCCAGTCCGTTTTTTGTTGAAATTTGAAAGGAGTCCCCGCATGCGTTCGTCCGCCTCCCCCGCCCCTTCGCGCCGAAAGCCCCTGCTCTCGCTGGGCGTTCTGGCCCTGCTGACCGGCATCGTGGTGTTCATCTTCCGGGAGCACTGGGCCGAGATCTCCGAGGCGCTGAGCAGGCTCACCCTCGGGCAGGGGCTTCTGGCACTGGCCGTGGGCCTGAGCTACCCGCTTCTCGAGGGCGTATCCAGCTGGCTCATCGTCCGCAGCCGCCTGCCCCATTTCCCGCTGCGGCAGGGTATCGATAATGCATGGATGGGGACCTTCGGCAATGTGGTGGGCCTCGGCGCAGGGTCGGTGCCGTTTCAGACGTGGTATCTCCACCGGCGCGGACTGGACGTCGGCCCCGGCGTGGGGCTGATGACCCTGCAATACGTCTTCCACAAGACAGCCGTCCTGCTTTACGCCACCGTGTTGCTTCTGGCAGGCCGCCCCTGGATAGCGGCCCACTCCGACGGTGTGCTGCGGTATCTGCCCGGGGCCTACGCTGTCGTGGCGGGCGTCATCGTGGGGCTCATCGCCCTCTGCGCCCTGCCGGTGGTGCAGCGTCTGGCCCGCTGGCTGCTGCATTTTCTGCCCGACACGGGCCGCTGGGCCGAGCGCCGGGAAAGCTGGCTCAAGCAGCTGGACACCCTGAGCACCGAGAGCCGCCATCTGCTGGCAGGCAAGCCCCGCTGTGCCGCCATTCTGGGCGTGCATCTCGTAAAGCTGTTCCTGCTCTTCTGCCTGCCGTGGATGGGGCTGCGGTTCATGGGGCTGGATACCGGACTCACCTTCTGGCAGGTGCAGCTCCTGACGTCGCTGACCCTCTTTGTCTCCAACGCCCTGCCCAACGTGGCGGGCATGGGTTCGGTGGAGACGGCCTTCCTGCTGGTGTACAGCAGCTTCCTCCCCGATGCTTCGTCCATGAGCCTGCTGATGTTCTACCGGCTGGCCAGCTATTACGCCGTCTTTGCGGCAAGCGCCGTCGGCTTTGCGCTGGCGCAGCGGCGGCTGAACCGCGGATGACTTTGTGAATGTCGTCATCACCCGCGATGTCGAGGCCGACAAGCAGGGCGACATGACCTATGTTCTCGAGTTCACCACCGAGGACGGCAGCACCCAGAGCTTCGAGCCCCTGCACTACGAAACCACTCCCATCTCTCTGAAGAGCGTGGACGCAGCTGCTGGCGCTACCCCCATCGCATTCGCTGCTCCTGAGCAGTAAAAATCAGCTCATAACGAAGAAAACGGCAGGTTCATTGAACCTGCCGTTTTCTTATTCTATCAAATTCAGCCCTTCATGGGGACAAAGCCCACGAGGTCCTTCACGACCTCGCCGCCGATGATGAGGCCCACGACCGACGGGACAAAGGCGTTCGAGCCGGGAACAGAGCGGCGGATGGTACACTTACGCTGGGTACCCGGAGGGCAGATGCAGTGGTATTTGCAGCTGATGGAGTCATCCTCGATGGGAGTCATGACAGGCTCCCTGGAGTAAACGACTTTCAGGTGCTTAATGCGGCGCTTGCGGCACTCGGTGCGCATGACCTTGGCCAGCGGGCAGACGGAAGTTTTGTAGATATCCGTCACCTCAAAGCGGGTGGGGTCCATCTTGTTGCCTGCGCCCATGGCACAGATGATGGGCGTGCCCGCCTCTTTGGCCTTGACCACCAGCGCGATCTTGCCGGTGACGGTGTCGATGGCATCCACCACATAGTCGTACTGGGTAAAATCGAACTGGTCCTGCGTCTCCGGGGTGAAGAAGGTCTTGTAGGTCGTGACCTTGATGTTGGGGTCGATCTCGTGGATGCGCTGTTCCGCCACATCCACCTTGTACTGCCCCACCGTCTTGCGAGTGGCCACGATCTGGCGGTTCAGGTTGGTCAGGCAGACCTTATCGTCGTCGATGAGGTCCAGCGCACCCACGCCGCTGCGAGCCAGTGCCTCAACGGTATAGCCGCCCACGCCGCCAATGCCGAACACCGCCACGCGGGAATGGTGCAGCGTTTCCATGGCTTCCTTGCCCAGCAGCAGCTGGGTGCGGGAATACTGATCTTGCATATCGATACTCTCCACTTCTCTGGTCCTGCCGCGCCTGCCCGGCGCAGCCGGTTTTCGGTTGTGCTTCATCATGCGCTCCCACCGGGGAGCGGGTCACTTTTCCACCCGCACGATGGTGCCGCCGCCCAGGACCACATCGCCCTGATACAGCACCACCGCCTGCCCCGGCGTAGGCGCGCGCTGCGGCTCATCAAATTCCAGCCGGAACCGATCCTCGCCCGCCGGGTAGACGGTCGCGGCCTGCTCGACCTGATGATACCGGGTGCGGGCCGTGACCCGCAGCGGGGCCGTCAGCGCCGGGATGGCGATCCAGTTGACCTCCTCGGCGTAGACGATGCGGTCGAACAGGCTTTTCTCCGGGCCGACCGTGACCGTATTGGCCTGCATATCCTTGGCGCAGACATAGACCGGTGCGCCCATGGCAAGGCCCAGACCCTTCCGCTGGCCGATGGTATACCGCACGGCCCCCTTGTGGGTGCCCACTTTGCGGCCCGCCTCGTCGAGGAAATCGCCTGCCGGGTAGCGCTTGCCGGTGAAATCTTCCATGAACTTTTCGTAGTCGCCATCCGGCACAAAGCAGATGTCCTGGCTGTCGTGCTTGCGGGCGTTGATAAAATGCTGCTGCTCCGCGATCTCACGCACCTCGCTCTTGTGCAGTGCCCCCAGCGGCAGGCGGACATGAGCCAGCTGCTCCTGCGTCAGGTTGTAAAGAACATAGCTCTGATCTTTTCCTTCGTCCAATCCCTTCTTCAGCAGCCAGCGGCCGGTGGCCTCGTCCTGCTCCACGCGGGCATAGTGGCCTGTGACCACATACTCCATCCCATGCTCCCGCGCCCAGGAGAGAAGGTGGTCGAACTTCATATACCGGTTGCAGTCGATGCAGGGGTTCGGGGTACCGCCCGCCTCATAGACCCGGATGAATTTCTCGATGATCTTTTCCCGGAAGTCGGCGGTGAAATCCAGCACCTCATAGGGGATATCCATCGCATACGCCACCTCGGCGGCATCTTCGATGTCCTTTTCCGAGCAGCAGGTGTGAAAGCCGGACTGGCCCAGCGTCTCGTTGCGGGTGAGCCGCATCGTGATGCCGGTGCAGGCATAGCCCTTCTGCTGCATCAGCCAGGCTGCAACCGAGCTGTCTACACCGCCGCTCATCGCAATGAGCGCACCGGGGCGGTTTGCATTCTGTGTTTCTGTCATTTTGTTCCTCATGTTATAACATACAAAAGCAGTAGTATTATACTACCGCACGTCCGTTCGCTTGTCAAGACGCAGAGATCTGCGCCGCTGCGGCCAGAAGTGCCGCTTTCTCATTGGGGAGCTGCCCGGTGAGCACCTGTTCCAGCAGAGCCTCCAGCACCCGGCGCAGCCCCGGCCCCGGCCGGATGCCTGCGTCCATCAGGTCCCGGCCATTCACGGCCAGTTGGTTGATGCGGCAGCAGGCGTTCGTTTCCACCAGCCGCGCGGCTTCCTGTTGCAGCGCGGCGAACGCTTCGGCTTGTTCCGGATGCTGGGCACTGCACAGGGCCGTCAGATCCGTAATCGTGGCAAGGTCATAGCGGCTCAAAAACCGCCTGGCCGTCAGCGTCAGCGCAGAGCCGGGCATTCCGGCAGCTGCCTCCCGAACCAGCGTCGCCACCGTGCCGGTCAGGGCGTTGGAGCACTTGAGCCGCTTGAGCGCCGCTCTTGCACCGGCTTCGCCCAGCGGGCACAGCAGTGCCGCCAGCCGGACCGGGACGTGTTCCATGCCCGGCTCCAGCGCGTCAAGGATGCGTCGGCTTTCCGGAAGCTCTGCCGCATCCAGTTCCGGGAAGATGACCCCCAGTACCTCCGCTTCCAGATAAGCTCCCGGTGCCGGAGCTGCCAGCAGACGGCTCAGCTCCTCCGCGATGCGCTCTTCGGACACGCAGTCCAGATGGCGGCAGAGCGCTCTGGCCGCCTGCCCGGTGGCCGGGTCGATGGCAAAGCGGAACCGGGCCGCGAACCGGTAGAGCCGCAGGATGCGCAGGGCGTCTTCCTCGAACCGGCGCTGCGGCTCCCCCACCGCCCGCACGATGCCGACGGCAAGGTCGTTCTGCCCGCCGAACGGGTCGATGAGCCCTTCTTCGGCGTTATAGGCCATGGCGTTGATGGTAAAATCCCGCCGGGCCAGGTCTTCTTTTACGTCCGGCACAAAGGCGACATGGTCCGGGTGGCGGCCGTCGGAATACGCCCCCTCGGTGCGGAAGGTCGTGATCTCGTACAATTCTCCGCCGTGTTTGACGGTCACGGTGCCGTGCTGCAATCCCGTCGGGATGCAGTGCGCTTCCCCAAACAATTCCAGCACCTGTTCGGGGGTCGCGCTGGTGCAGAGGTCCCAGTCGTGCGGGGTCTGGCCAAGCAGACTGTCCCGCACACAGCCGCCCACCGCATAGGCGGCATGGCCCGCCGCATGGAGGCGCGTCAGCAGGGCCGCTGCACCGGGGTCCAGCGGGAAGGAAATGGTCTCAGCTGTCATGAAGGTTCCTCGTCGTATCGCAAAATGATCTGTTGTCCGTCCACGCCGCATTCCACCGCCGGGAAGGCCGCTTCCGCCGCCGGGCGGGCTGCTTCCGGGTCGGTGATGATGGGCGAATAGTGCATGAGCCAGAGCCGCCGAACCCCGGCCCGCACCGCCAGTTCAGCGTCCTGCCGGAAGGTGCTGTGCCCATACTGTTTCGCCTGGGCCTGCTGCGCATCGTCCGGGTAGGTGGCATCGCAGAGGAGCAGGTCAGCATCCTGTGCGGCCTGTTCCAGCGCGGCGCAGGGGGCCGTATCGCCGGAAAACACGAACCGCAGCCCTCTGCGGGGTGCGCCCAGCACCTGTCCGGGTGCAATGGTCGCCCCATCTTCCAGAGTGACCGGCTCCCCGCGCTGCAACGATCTCCACTGCTGCACCGGCACCCCCAGCGCCCTGGCTCTGGCCGGATCAAAGCGGCCTGCGCGGGGCAGATCCAGCCGGTAGCCCCGGCTGGGGACCCGGTGCTTCGTCCGGAAGGGCAGCAGTTCGGCCCCCACCGGCCAACCGGGGGCCAGCGTTTCCAGCCGGACGGGGTCGGTGCCCAGCGGCACAGCCCGGATGGCATAGGGCTGGGGGCCGGTCAGGGTGCGGATGGCGCCCCAGACCGACTCCATCCCCTCGGCCGGGCCATAGATCGTCAGCGGCCGGGTGCGGCCCTGACAGCCCAGCGTTTGCAGCAGGCCGGGCAGGCCGAAGATATGGTCGCCGTGGTAGTGGGTCAGGCAGATGGCGTCCAGCTTCATCAGGTTGACCCCGGCGCGGCGGGCAGCGGTCTGGGTGCCCTCGCCGCAGTCAAACAGCAGGCTGTGCCCGCCGCATTCGGCCACTGCCGCCGTCAGGGCGCGGTCGGGCAGGGGCATGGTGGCCGCTGTGCCCAGCAGAGTAATGGTCAGCATAAAAAGTCCTCCGTATCGTTCCCCTTTAGTGTACCACACTTCGCCCCGGTGCACAATCGGCGCAGCGGGTGCATAGGCTGGGGCAGATGATGTTCCGGAAAGGAGGATGCGCCATGCAGCGCAAGCAAGGTCCCCGCAGGTCTTCCCACGCTCCCCGTCTGGTGCTGCTGTTGCTCTTCGCCCTGGTGCTGGCCGTGGCGGGCGGGCTGTTCAGCTGCGCGTTCCAGCCCATGATGGCCACCCGCGGGACGATGCTGTTCCTGCCTGGGGTGTAAAAAATTTTTCGTGAAATTTCGGATCTTCTCTTGACTCCGGCAACGAGATCTGACCGCATGAAAATAAGCCGCACCTGCGAAGGCGCGGCTTATTTTCATGCTCAGGAAAGCCGGTTCAGCCGGACGGCCACATACGGGTCCGGGAGCTTGAGCTCGTCGGCCAGGTCCTCTTCGGTGTCGTATTTGTCCCCGGCCAGGCCGACGACCACACTGCACACCGCGTATCGGCCGCTGGGCGAAAGGGCGGTGATCTTTGCCTCGCCGTCGGCCACAGCCGTCACGACGCCGTTGGTGTCCACCGTGGCAACGCCCGGATTGCTGGTGACCCAGGTGATGGGCACACTGCCGCCGCTCTCCACGGCCACCGTGGCGCACAGGGCCTCCTGACTGCCCACCGTTTTGAACAGCAGGTCCGCCTTGTTCAGTGTGACCTTGCCGACCTCGGATGTGACCGTGACGGCGCACCGCAGCGCCTGCCCGTTGGAAGCAAACGCCGTGATGGTGGCGCTGCCCGGCTTCTGGGCCGTCACGACGCCTTTGTCATCGACCGAGGCGATGTTGGGGTCGCTGCTACGCCACTGGTACACATAAATAAAGGAATGGTCGCTGTTGGTCAGCGTGAGCTGCTGTGTAGGGTGCAGGGCATCGTACTGCTGCACCAGTTCCAGACTGGTCTCGCTGAGGGTGGGTTTCTGCGCCTCGGCCTCCTCCCCCTTGCGAGTGACGGTGACTTCGCAGGCGGCGCGGTCGCCGTGGTCTGAGATGGCGGTGATGGTGGCCTTGCCCACACTGCGGGCCGTCACCTTGCCGTCGCCGTCCACGGTGGCCACACTGGGGTTGCTGCTCATCCAGACGATGAAGTAATAATCGCTCTGCCCGCCGGTGTAAAGGTAGGCTTTGGGGCGCGGGTCGTCCGCCGTGATCTCCAGCTCCATCTCGGTCACTTCCAGCGCGAGCTTTGCGGAACTGTTCTCCGCGCGGGGCGCTGCCTGCGCCGCCAGCGGCGAGAGGGTCAGCGCTGCCCCCAGCAGCAGGGCACAGAGCGCCCGTCCCATCGGGTGAAAAGAATGTTTCATAGGGTCGAACGTCCCTCCTTTTTCGCTTCAAAGAATTGGAGTGCCGCACACAGGTACTTTTTCCGCGTCATGATCGTTCTCACTTTCGTTTCATTGTACACAGGATGCAAATTCTTTTCAAGCCGTTCGCCCTAAGAGTTCACAATTCGAGCCGCTTTTTGTGGAAACGCATAGTTTTTTGCAACAAAAACTGTGCAAAAAATCCCATCCGGACCGTGTCTTTAAGCCGGTTCCTCCGTGTAATATTGGGCCTGTGCGTTCCACAACTCATAGTATTTTCCGGCGGTGTCGGCCAGCAGGTGCTCATGGGTGCCCTGCTGGATGACCTCGCCGTGGTCGAAGACGGCGATCTCATCGCAGAACTTGCAGGAGGACAGCCGGTGGCTGATGTAGATGGCCGTTTTGTCCCCCGCGATCTCGTTGAATTTGGCGTAGATCTCCGCCTCGGCCACGGGGTCGAGCGCGGCGGTGGGTTCATCCAGGATGATGAAGGGCGCATCCTTGTACAAAGCCCGCGCGATGGCGATCTTCTGCGCCTCACCGCCGGAGACGGTCACGCCGTTCTCGTCCAGCTCCTGATACAGCGCCGTGTCCAGCCCCTGCGGCATCGCCGCCAGCCGGTCGCGGAAGCCCGCCTTTTGCAGGCAGTCGGTCACGCGGGCGGCATCGTATCCGGTGCGGGCCGCGACATTCTGGCCCAGCGGGAGGGCCAGCAGCCGGAAATCCTGAAAGACGACCGAGAAGATGTCCATGTACTCGTCGTAGCGGTACTTCCGGATGTCGATGCCATTCAGCAGGATGACCCCCTCGGTGGGGTCGTACAGGCGGCAAAGCAGCTTGATGAAGGTCGTTTTGCCGCTGCCGTTCATCCCCACCACGGCCAGCCGCCCGCCGACTTTGAACTTCATGTTCAGGTGGCGCAGGGCGTACTGCGCGCTGCCGGGGTAGCGGAAGGAGACATCCCGGAACTCCACCGTATACTGGCGGTCGCTCCGTTTTTCGGTGGTCAGGCTGCCCTGATACATGTTGTTGGGCAGGTCCAGGTAATCGAAGATGTTTTTCATATAGACGCCGTTGATCTCCATCTCGGCCAGCATGTTCACAAGGGTGACGACGCCCTGGAACAGGTTGGCGGCCGCACCGAGGTACTGCGTCACGGCATCCAGACCGAACGCCCCGCCGCAGCCCTTGAGGCAGACGAAGAGATAGACCAGCCCCATCAGCAGCGCCGGCACCGCCGAGGAGGCCGACCGGAAGATCCCCATCGCGCCCCGGCGCAGCCTCGCGAAGTCATCCCACAGACCCACCATATAGCCGCTGACGACATTCTGGTACTGGTCGTACATCCGCAGGTCGGGGGCGTTCTTCGGCTCTTCCGGCAGGGTGAACTGGACGTGGAACATCCGGTTGCCCAGCTTCCCGGACTCCTGCAGCAGCGGCATATATTTGGCCGCCTGCCCCGCGAACACGGGCGACAGGCAGGCGGTGCAGACCATCACGGCCCAGAACGCCGCCAGAAACAGCGGGTGCCCCAGAAAGGCCAGCCGCCCATCCGGCACCGCCGCGGTGAACAGCCCCCAGCAAAGCACCACGCCGCCCAAGATCTGGAACAGTGCCGTGGCGATCTTTTCCACCAGCAAAATGCAGATCGTGCCGCCCGCACCCGATAGCCTGGCGTCCTGCTGGATCTGGCTGTACATGTCATAGACCCGCTGGCTGTCCTCATCCACGTAGTCGAGGGACATCTGCTTGTCCATATACGTTCGGGTCTGCCGCTGCCAGAGGTCGTCCGTTTCCGCTTCCTTCCAGTGGAACGCCGCCGTGCGCAGAAGGGTCAGCACGGCGGTCGTGCCCAGGGTCCAGAGCACCCAGACCATCAGCCGGTGCGGGTCCCGCCCGCCGGACAGTTCGCCCACCAGCTGGGCCGACAGCCAGACCGTGGCATAAGGGCTCAGCGCCGTGAGGGCGGCACTGGCAAAGGTAGCATAGAAAAACTTCGGCGACAGCTTCCAGAAGATATTCCACTCCCGCCAGGCGTACCGGCACCCCTGCCGGATGGTGATCGTTTTGTTCGATGCGCTCATGCTTCGTTCTCCTCCCGGTAATACTGGCTCTGCACCTCAAACAGGTCGGCGTAGCCGCCGCCCCGTTTCAGCAGCTCTTCGTGGGTGCCTTCCTCGGCCACCCGGCCGTCCTTCAGATAGAGGATGCGGTCGCAGAAGCGGGTGGAGGCCAGCCGGTGCGAGATGAACAGGCTGGTCTTGCCTGCCGTCATCTCGTTGTATTTCTGGTAAATGTCGTTCTCGGCGATGGGGTCGAGCGCGGCGGTGGGTTCATCCAGCACCAGCACAGGCGCATCCTTATACAGCGCACGGGCCAGCATCAGCCGCTGGGTCTGCCCGCCGGACAGCTCGATGCCGTCTTCGTAGACCTCCCGGCCGATCTGTGTTTCCAGCTGTTTGGGCAGGCTCTGCACCTTTTCGGTCAGGCCCGCTTCGTCCAGGCAGTGCCAGACGCGGGCCTCGTCGATGCCGGTGCGGCACTGGGCCACGTTCTCGGCCACGGTGGCCGACAGGACCGAGAAATCCTGGAACACCGCCGCGAACAGCTTGTAATAATCCCGGCGGTTATACGGGCGGATGTCCTGCCCATTGAGCAGGACGCGGCCCTCGGTGGGATCGAGGAAGCCGCAGAGCAGCTTGACCAGCGTGGTCTTGCCCGCACCGTTCAGGCCCACGATGGCGAGGTTCTCGCCGGGGCGGACGGTCAGGTCGAGCTTGTGGATGGTGTCCTTCTCCGCGCCGGGGTACCGGTAGCTGACCCCTTCGAGCCGCAGCTCATAGGGGGTGTCCAGCCGCTTTTCCAGCGGGAGGCCGTCCTCAAAGCGGAACGGTTCCGGATATTCGAGAAATTCCCGCACGGTAGAGATGTCGAGACACTGCTTGTGCAGTTTTGCAAACTTTTCCAGAATGCCGCTGACCCACTGGGCAAAACCGGTGGCCGCGCCGAAATAGAGCAGGAATTGCGAGACCGGCAGGCCCTGTTCCAGCGTCAGCCAGATCAGGTAGGCATAGGCCGCGCCGTTGCGCACCAGCAGCAGGGCCAGGTCGATGACATTGGCCCAGAGGTAGGCCGTCTCCCGCCGGAGAAGGAAGCCGTGGTAGAGCCGCATCGTGCTCTCCCAGAGTTCTTCCACCCACTCCCGCAGGCCGAAGATGCGGATATCCTTGCCGTACTGCCGGTCGGTGGCGACCTTCTGCACATAGGCCAGCCGCTTCACATACCCGGCTTCCTCCTCGCGGTGGCGGTAGCCCCACTCGTTGATCCGCCGGGACGCCAGATAGCTGACGACCGATGTGGCGCAGACCAGCAGGCAGAGCCAGGCGTTCAGGCCGGACAACAGCAGTAGGTAGGCCCCGAAACCGAAGAGGTTGGTCAGGATCTCGCCCCAGCTCACCCAGAATGCTTCGACGGATTCATTGTTGGTGCATCCGGCCCGGTCGGCCTTGGCGCTCAGATCCAGGAAGCGCTTGTCCAGCAGGTTCGGGTAGGAGGTGCCGGCCCGCTTGCGGGCCGAGAGGTCCAGAATATCGACCCGGACGTTCATTTTTCCAAAGAGATTCCGTTCGCTCAGATAACTTTGCAGGAAGGTCAGTGCGACCAGCAGCACGGAAAAGCCGCCAATGACCGCCAGCAGACGGCCCAGCGCCATCCCCTGTTCCAGCACCCGGAGCACCGCCGGGGCAAACAGCAGCTCCGCGATGGTCCTGCCCGCCGTGACCAGCGCCAGCGAGAGGCCGACCGTGAACACCGTCCAATGTCTGCCCCGCCATGCCACGCCCAGCATATAGGCCGTGATCTGCCAGAGGTCGTATTTTGGTTTTTGCTTCGTTTTGTTCGTTCCCGTTTCCATGTGGGATTCCCCTTTCGTTCGTCTGGGCCTATCCTACCACAAAAAATCGTCCCCGGCACAAATCGGGGACGAACGGTTCATTTTGGGGGATGAATTGCAATGGTTTCCTCGGTACAACGGAACACCTTCCAATTTCATACTTGCGGGATCAAGATCTCCGTCGTGAAGGCTCCATCCTCGCTGTTGCGGCTGAGGTAGCCGTCCAGCTTTTCGACGATGGCGTCGATGCGCACCAGCCCGAAGCCGTGGCCCTCGCCCTTGGTGGTGGCGAACCGCCCGGCAAGTTTTGTCTGCTTCTGGCTGGCTGTGAAGTTGGTGAACGAGATGTAGAGCTGGGTGCCCTTCATATCCATGTACACCCGGATGAGGCGTTCGGCTTCGGGCAGGGCGGCGCTGGCATCCATGGCGTTGTCGAACAGGTTGCCGAGGATGCAGCAGAGGTCCAGCTCGCTCATCTTCAGCCGGACCGGGATATGGGCGTCGATCTGCACCGGAATGTTCCGGCTCTTCGCGAGGGAGATCTTGCTGTTGAGGATGGCATCCGCCATGGCGTTGCCCGTCTTGACCGCAAGGTCCACGGTGTTCAGGTCGGTGTCCAGCTGGTCAAGGTAGGCCCGGATGCCTTCCAGATCCCCCTGCGCCGCCAGGACCTTCATGGTCTGGATGTGGCCGCGGTAATCGTGCCGCCAGCCCCGCATCTGGCGGTACATGTTATCCACCTCTTTGTAATGCGTCTCGATAAGCTCCCGCTGGTAGGCTTCGATGCGGTGATCCAAAAGCCTTGAAAAAAGTTTCAGCATCTGTTTTCCCCTCCTCTGCCTCATGTCCTCTCGATGATGGCCCGGTTCAGCGGCTCATAGCTGCCGCGCGGCAGGGGCAGCACTGTGCCGTCCGCCAGAACGACCTCCTTTTTGGTCACGCGGCGGATCTGCTTCAGGTTCAGGATCATCCCCCGCCCCACCCGGAAGAACTGCTCATCAAGCTCTGCCTCGAACTCAGCCAGCGTCCGCTTGAGGGTATAGTCCTGTCTGGCGTGGACGGTCACATAGTTCTGGTGCACATCCAGATACCGCACCTCGTACAGCGGCAGACGGATCATCTCGCCGGAACGTTCGAGGTTCAGGCAGCGCTCGTTCCGGCGGTGCTTCTCCCACGCGCGGTCAAGCACGGCACAGAGCTTTTCGGGGCGGACCGGCTTCATCAGGTAATGGAGCGCGGCCACGTCGTAGCCCTCGGCGATGTAATCCGAGTAGCCGGTGATGAAGACGATCTGCACGGCTTCGTTCTCCTGCCGGACCGTTTTGGCCAGCGTGACACCGTCTGCGCCGGGCATTTCTACATCCAATAGTAATAAATCAAAGTTTTTATCCTCTGCGTAGCAGAACAGGAACTGTTCCGCCGAGGAAAAGGCCCGGCATTCCAGCGCGACGCCCCGTTGCTCTGCCCAGTGCGCCACGATGCCTCGCACATAGTCCGCATCCGCTGCGCTGTCGTCGCACACCGCTGCCCGATATGCCATCCTGTTCTCTCCCCTCTGTTATCTTTTTTCCGATTATGACACATTTCCGGTGGGATTGCAACAAAAAAAGAGGCTGCGAACCTCCCCCAGTCACGGCGCTGCCGTGCCAGCCCCCTCGGAGAGGGGGCCTTGGCGTGGCGGTAGGCCGGAAAAGCCTCCCTCTTTGAGGGAGGTGTCATCGCGCAAGCGATGACGGAAGGAGTATCGCAGCCTCTTCGGCTGGTTCTTAGTAGTTGTGCTTCTTCAGCTCAAAATAGCTCTGGGGATGTGCGCAGACGGGGCACTTGAGGGGTGCGGACTTGCCGATGTAGGTGTAGCCGCAGTTCCGGCACTGCCAGACCTGCTGCTCCTCGCGGGCGAAGACCTGATTGTTCTTCAGGTTCTCGGCCAGCTCGCGGTAGCGCTCCTCGTGCTCCTTTTCGATCTGTGCCACCATGGTGAAGAGAGCAGCCAACTGGGGGAATCCCTCTTCCTTGGCCTCTTTCGCCATGCGGGGGTACATCTCGGTCCACTCGTCGTGCTCGCCGCCCGCTGCCATTTCCAGGCAGGTCATGGTGTCGGGGATGGAGCCGCCGTGCAGGGCTTTGAACCACATCTTGGCGTGTTCCTTTTCGTTGGCGGCCGTCTCCTCAAAGATCGCGGCCAACTGCTCGTAGCCTTCCTTCTTGGCTACGCTGGCGAAGAAGGTGTACTTGTTGCGGGCCTGGCTCTCGCCTGCAAATGCTTCCCACAGGTTTTTCTCGGTCTTGGTGCCCTTGAGTTCCATAATCCATACTCTCCTTTATTGTTGTGTGTATGTGCTCGCCTCCGGCTGCAACCGGGGCGTTCCTTCTGAGAGTATTATAACAGAATTCGAGCTCAAAATCAAGAATAATTCCTATTTATTTTGAGAATCATTTTCAATTAGTGCTGCTTCAGCGCACAGACTGCCAGGCTGAGGGCGCTCCATGCGGCCTGATACATCAGCACGGCGGCAACGGACAGGGTGCCGATGCTGCCCGCATAGGTCAGCAGCACACCGATGGCCACCGAGAACCAGACCGACACCAGCTGCACCGTGGTGGCAGCCGTCTCGGCGTTCTGGGCCTGCTCGGCGGCGCGGAGACCGCCGATGAGGCTGACGAAGCCCGCATCGTGCAGCATGCAGCAGCGGGCGGCGTTCTCCGGCTGCGCCGGGGCGGCGTTCAGGGCGTCGCACTGATCCTGTTCCAGCAGGGTAATCATGCCCTCCGGCAGATGGTAGGCGTCGGTGATGTGCCTGGCGGTCAGGCTGGGGTCTTTGCAGGTGACCAGAAGGCGGATGTTCTCCTTCTGCAGCACTTCCAGCCCGCGGGCCGCATTCCGCCCGCCTGTGGAGTGCAGCACGAACATGGCGTGGAGATTGCCCGAAACCGCCAGATACAAGATCTGCAAGGTCCCATGCTGGGAGTGCTCTTCCTCGTACTCCGTTTCGGGCACGGGGACGCCCTCCTTTTCCATATAGGTGCGGTTGCCGATCAGGACACGGTTGTTATCGCACCAGGCCGCAAAGCCGAGACCGTAGTGGGTCTCCAGATCCTTGACGGGGTAGAGGATGTCGGTGCGGTCCTCAATGATCTGGCGGAACAGGCCGCGCAGAGTCTCGCAGCTCTGATTCAGGATGCTGGCCGCATAGAGGATGGCGCGGTCGATGCGGCCCCCCTTGAAGATGCGGATGTCCTCCAGATTCACGCTGTCCGCAGTGAAAAGCTCGTCGGCGTCCACCTGCACGGTGTCCACGCCGCCCAGTTCTTCGATCGCGGCCCAGCCGGGAATGACCGCACCGGCAGCGGCGGCGCTCTTTTGCAGCCGCAGGGTGGCCAGACCGGCCACCAACGTGGAGGAGAACGGAGCGCCCATGCAGAGCATGGCGGTCATGGCCGCAGCCATGCCGTTGAGCCCGCCGCCGAACAGCAGGAACGCCAGACCGCTGAGCACCGCAGCCCCCAGCAGGATGTACGACGTCTTGCGGGCGCGGCGCTCACTGGCGCGCTCGCCAAAGCTCTGTTCCAGCAGGGCGTCGTCCCACTGGACCGGGCGGCTGAGCAGGACCCAGGGGTCCTTTTCGTCCAGACTGCGGGCAAGCATCCGAATCAGGTCTTTGTCCCTGACCCGGAACGCCCCCTGCAGCCCGGCCGGGTCTTTGGTGGCCAGGTCGTAGCCGTTTTTCACAGCAGCCAGCTGCACCCGGCTGCCCAGCAGGGCCATGAACATCCCCAGCGCCGCGATGCCGGACAGCAGCGTCCAACTGGACGTCTGGTAGCTCCTGGCGTTGAGCAGGGCGATGGCAGCTTCCAGCACCGCACCGCATGCGGCCAGCGCAGGCATGGTGTCCGCACTGGGGCGGCGGTCTTTTTTCAGGCCGCTCAGGCCGTCCCGCAGGACGGGGTAGGCCACGGCCAGCGCCGCAGCCAGCACCAGCAGGTTGGCGGCGTAGAATGCCGCCGGAGCGACGACCGGGTCCAGCGAGGCAATGGGTGCCAGCAGGCCCGCCGCCGTCAGCCCGAAGTGGAGCAGCACCACAGCCAGGATGCCGCTGAGCACACAGCGCAGCGTGAGTTCTGCGCTCATCTTATGCAGTTTCTCGCCCACGGTTTCGGGGATGGACTCTTCGGCAGGCTCTGCGGCAGCTTCCTCTGCCGGGGCCGCAGGCGTCTCGGCTGCGGATGCTTCGCCGGGCGCGGCTTTTGCAGCCGCTTCCGCAGGCTGGGCAGCTTCGGCGGGCGCAGCATCCGGTGCGGAGACCGGCGCTTCCGGTTCCTCCTCAAGGCCCACCAGCGGGAGGCTCATGCTGTCGTCCATGCTGGGCTGCGTCTCACGCGTGGGGGCCGCAGGCGCGGCTTCGTCGTCGCCCTCTCCAAAGAAGCGGAAGGGCTGGGTCGGCTCCGGTCGGGCCTCTTCCGGCTCCGGCCCGCGGGTCCGGTCCTCGGCGAAGACCATCTTCGGCATGGCCGCGCGGGCCTTTTCCTCGGCTTCCAATGCGGCGGTCTCGACGCCCAGCACCTCCTGCGGGGCGGGCGTGTCCGCTTCGGGCCGGGCCGGTTTCGGGGCCGGGAAGAGCAGGGCCTTGAGCTCCTGCATCTCGGCATGTTCCTTCTGCTCCTGCGGGGTCAGCGGACCGCGCACATAGTTCTTCTCATATTTCGGCTGCTGCGGCTGCGGGGCGGGCTGCTTTTCGGCAGTCGACTTCCGCTCGGCCGGGGCAGGCTGCACCGGCGGTTCCGGCTCCTCTGCCACAAAGAAGTCTGCGGCCAGCTCCAGATCGGCCTTCGGCTCCGCGGCCTCGTCTTCCCCGCCCAGCCGGATCTCACCCGTCGGCGGAAGTTCCTGCGGCATGGCAGGCTTTTCGGGGGCAGGCTCTGCCTCCTCCTTGGCGCGGCCCAGGATGCGGCCCAGGATGCTGCTCTGGGTCTTCTGCTTTGCAGGCTCCTGCTTTTCGTCGTCCCGGTGCTTCATCTCATCGGGCACCTGCGCCACACTGGTGCTGAAAAAGGTGCGGAATTTTTCTTCCTTGGCTGCGAGGTCCTCCGGGTTCGTTTTTTCAAAGCCGTTTTTACGGGCATCATTCTTCGCCATTCGTTGTACCTCCCTGCTCAATCTCTGCGGAGCAGTCCGCGTTTATTCGCCTGCTCGCTGGCTCTGGATCTCATACAAAATGATGCCAGCCGCCACCGAGACGTTGAAGCTGTCCACGCCGGTGCCCTGTGCGGCCATATCCAGCCGCACCACGCCGTCGCAGAGCTTTTTCACCAGCTGCGAGACGCCGCTGCCCTCGCTGCCCAGCACCAGCGCGATGGGGCCGGTGAGGTTATTCTTGCGCAGGGGCACACCGTCCATATCGGCACAGTAGACGAAAACGCCCTGGTCCTTCAGGCGGCGGATGGTCTCGCCGATGTTGGCCACACGGGCCACGGGCAGGCGCTCCGCAGCACCGGCGCTGGATTTGATGACGGTGGGGGTCACGGAAGCGCCGCCCCGCTTGGGGATGACGATGCCGTGGGCACCGCAGAGCAGTGCGCTGCGCATCACTGCACCCAGATTGTGGGGGTCTTCGATGCCGTCGCTCAGCACGAGGAAGGGCGGCTCCCCCTTCGCCTTGGCCGCTGCCAGCAGGTCTTCCACGGTGGCATACTCGATCTCGCTGGCAAACGCAGCCACGCCCTGGTGGCTCTCGGTGCCGGTCATCAGGCGGAGCTTGTTGGGGTGGACCCGCTTGACGGTGGCCCCGGCCTCCTTGGCCATGGCGGTGAAGTACGCCGCCACAGCGGGGGCCATGCCCTCGGCCAGCAGCACCGTATCCACGCCGGAGCCGCTCTTGAGCAGCTCGGTCACAGGGTTCTTGCCGTAGACCAGGCTCTCATTCTTCGGCGTGTCCTCCGCAGCGCGGCGGGGGCGGCGCGGCATTTTCTGTTCGTCCATTGTGTTCTCCTTCCATTTATCGAAAAGGGACAGGCCCTTTTTGTTTCACTGTTTACGAAATTCGACAGATTGTCATAGTAAAGTATAACATAACCGCCCCGCCTTTGCCATAGGATTCTCCTTTTTTCCCGCCTGAATTTTGTCCCGGCCGGCAGAGGACAGCCCCCTTGTCATTTTATCGGTATATTTTTTTCGGCAAAAGTTTTCCACATTCGAGCCCATATACACTTTGTAAAACAGGCCTTTCTTTTCCACATGTTGAAAACTCCGTTGAAAGTGTTCAAAAATCAAGCATTTGCGCCCACTTTCCGGGTGGAATTCCAGATCGGAAGAGCACACGTCTGAACTCCAGTCACATCACGATCTCGT
>OODI01000523.1_pt1 | contig 17229 bp, 9 predicted proteins | sample 1671141 | NCBI WGS metagenome assembly OODI01 (sample SAMN06348126, study PRJEB24527) | human gut metagenome | biome: human gut; feature: ankylosing spondylitis patient; material: feces | host: Homo sapiens | place: China | collected 2015-10 | reverse complement strand
GTTTCAGCCTTAACCTTACATACAAAAAACAGAATAGTAAAATAGTAATATATAATTAACCATATTTCTAATAATTAACCCAATATTTAACCTCACAACAAGTTAAATCATGAAAAAAAATCACAGTTGTTACCGGAGGCGATATCTGAAGCATATCGCACTCGTTTTGCTCTTTTACCCCTTGTCCGCTCTTGGAGCTCAAGGACACATATCTATCAAGGGGCAATCAATCACTATTATGCAAGCTATCCAGCTTATAGAAAAAAACAGCGACTACACGTTCTTCTACAATGCAGCAGATCTCGAAGACAAACAACGGAAAGACATTAATTGTAATGGTCCTATTGACGAGATTCTGGATGAAGTTTTCAAAGACAGCGGTATTAGCTATATCGTAAAAAACAAAGAGGTTATTCTTAACGTACAAAAAACGAATAACACCCAACAAAAGAAAAAACGTACTGTAACCGGTACTATTATAGACGCAGTGGACGATAGCCCCATCATTGGAGCTAACATCACGATTAAAGGTGACAAGAACACCGGTACAATCTCGGATATTGATGGTAATTTTAGTCTTTCCATACCCGACAATAAGACGATCCTTGTCGTAACTTACATCGGATATAAAACTCGCGAAGTTCCTGTAGAAGATCTAGGGAATATCAAAATTGTACTGGAAGGAGACGATCATACCTTGAATGAAGTTGTCGTAGTCGGTTCCGGTACCCAAAAGAAGGTCAGCGTAACAGGAGCTATCACAAGTATAAAAGGTGCCAGCCTCAAACTGCCGTCATCTACCCTGTCCAACTCATTTGCCGGAAAGTTGGCGGGTGTCATCGCAAAAACAAATTCCGGAGAGCCTGGCTCCGGTGCCGAATTTTACATTCGCGGTATCGGTACTTTCGGTGGACGAGCAACTCCTCTGATTTTACTGGATGATGTAGAAATATCATCCGGTGACCTTAATTATGTGCCGGCCGAGAATATTGAAAGTTTCTCTATCCTTAAAGATGCATCTGCCACCGCTATCTATGGTTCACGCGGAGCTAACGGTGTAATGATCGTCACAACTAAAGGCGGAGAATACAATAGTAAAACATCCATCAACGTTACAGCAGAAAATTCTTTCAACTACTTAGACAAGTTCCCGGAATTTGTGGACGGAGCTACTTATATGGATATGTATAATAAAGCTTCATTAGCCAGAAACTCTTCCGCTACACCCAAATACAGTGCTACAGACATGGAACGTACGGCATCCGGAGTCAACCCATACCTATACCCCGATGTAAACTGGCAAGACGTATTGTTTAAAAACATGAGTATGCGCCAACGTGCCAACGTCAACATTTCCGGTGGTGGTTCTAAAGTTAAATATTACATGAGTTTGGATGTCAGCCATGATTCAGGCTTGCTGAACACAGGGAAAGCATATTCATGGAACAACAATATTAATATAATGAACTATACCTTCCAGAATAATATTGCTTATAAACTGACGCCGACGACGACAATCAAAATGAATATGAACGCTCAGATCCGTCAGAAAAAAAGCCCGAATGTATCAAGCGAGGATTTGTTCAAACAGATTCTGACTACTACCCCCATAGAATTTCCGGTTACTTATCCAAGTCAAGACGGGCGTATCATGTACGGCAACAACATCATCTCAGGAAGTACCTTATACACGAACCCCTATGCCAGGATGATGACATCATTTGCCGAAACGAACGAAAATACACTTAACACAGTTATCAAGATAGATCAGGATTTGGATTTTATCACTAAAGGGCTTAAAATTAATGCTTTTGTAAATTTCAAAACCTGGTCAAGTTCTTACTTTGATCGTAGCATTGCTCCTTATTATTATCGCATAAAAAGCGGAAGCTACGATGAAACCGACCTGGAAAATACGAATTATGAATTGGAACTGCTAAATTCGAATGGCAGCGATTATATCAGTCAGTCGGCTATCGGAAAGTCTTCCGACCAAACATTTGAATTACAGTTCAACCTAAACTATGCCCGTCAATTCGGTCTGCATAATGTAGGTGCCATGTTACTCTACAAACAACGCGAATACAGAAGCGATGTGTTACCCAACCGTAATCAAGGCCTTTCCGGACGTCTTACTTATGATTACGGACAACGCTATCTGTTTGAGTTTAACTTCGGTTACAACGGGACCGAACGTCTGGCCAAAGAAGACCGTTTCGGATTCTTCCCTGCCGTGTCTTTAGGATGGGTGATAAGCAATGAAGCTTTCTTCGAACCAATGAAAAATGTAGTGGACAATCTCAAAATCAGAGGTTCCTACGGTCTTGTAGGTAGCGACGATCTGGCAACAGCCGGCGGAAGTTATTACCTGTATATAGACAAGATTACAAACAACGACCTGTCTTATCTGAAATGGACTTCCGGACAAAATATGGACTACCAATTAGGAGGTCCTCAGATGGCATACTACGCCATGTCCGGTTTGGGATGGGAAAAAGTAAAAAAGCTCGATATCGGTATTGATTTTACATTGTTCCGAAACTGGACATTTACCTTCGATTATTTCTACGACAAGCGTTATGACATCTTCATGAACCGTGAAGCATGGCCACAATCGCTGGCTTATCATATTGCCAAACCTTGGAGTAATATTGGTAAAATGGATAATAAGGGAGTAGAATTCAGTATTAATTATGCCAATAACTTCTCCAGAGATTTGTCTGTCAGTCTACAGGCAAACTTCACCTACAACAAAAATAAAATGGTCTATGTGGATGAACCGGAATATCCGACTATATGGAAGTCAGAAACCGGAAAACCTTATTCACGCATTACCGGCTACATAGCAGAAGGCTTATTCAAGTCACAAGAAGAAATAGATAACAGCCCTGCCCAGAATTTGGGTTCTACACCCAAGGTCGGAGATATTAAATATCGTGACCTTAACGGTGATGGTATCATTGACTCGGATGACCAGACGATGATCTCCAAATATGGAAGTACCCCACGCTTACAATACGGATTTGGCGGAACTGTCAACTACAAGAAGTTTGATTTTGGTGTCTTCTTCAGTGGCTCTGCCCTGCGTTCTATCATGACAAACGGTATTGACCCTTTCCAAGAAGGAATAGCCGTCGGTAACAGAAATGTATTAAAATATATAGCCGATAATTACTGGTCAGAAGAAAAACTGAATTGGGATGCAAAATATCCTCGTTTGGGACTACTTGCAACAGACGTTGCCAACAATACAGTGAACAGTAGTTACTGGTTGAGAAATGGTTCTTTCCTCCGATTGAAGAATGTAGAAGTAGGATATAAAATACCTTATGGACGTATTTTCGTCAGCGCAGCCAATCTATTCACCTTTAGTCCGTTTGACCTTTGGGATCCTGAACTGTCTTCTTGGAACAGTTATCCTATGCAAAAGACTGTCAATGTCGGAATTCAACTTCAATTCTAATTTATTATGAGAAAAAATATGAAACTAACACGCATCTTTCAAAATATAAGTATAGCAGTTATTATCACTGCATTGGGCTTAACCTCATGTGATTATCTAGACGTTGTTCCACCCGAACAACCCAATATCGATGACGCAATGTCAAGCCCTACCCGAGCTTTAGGATTTCTTTATTCCTGTTATGGAGGTGTCAGTACAGACTTACCCAGTGCCTATTTGGGGGAAATAAACTCTACGACAGACGAATATGTATTACCTTATTCATGGAACACAGACGGTTATTGGGGCGCCTATGCATTTAACACTGCATCATCCACTAACCAAGACTGGCTATGGGGAACTACTTACCAATATATAGGACAATGTTATCTGTTTTTGCAAAAGTTGGAAAATGCGGGAAGCGACATTGCATCTGATGCAGAAAAGGAACAATGGAGAGCCGAATGCCAATTCCTGGTAGCTTATTACCACTTCGCTACTTTAAGAAGATATGGTCCCATCCCAATTACAGACTCGTACATCCCGATGGATACCCCAACGTCAGAGTATAATGGACGTTTTCACTTTGACTATTGTGTAGACTGGATTGCGAACCAGCTGGATGAAGCCGCCAAAGTACTTCCTGCCAACCGCACCGTTACCAATGAATGGGGACGCGCCACATCTACTATAGCCAAAGCTGTAAAAGCCCGTTTACTACTTTATGCCGCATCTCCTTTATGGAACGGAAGTTTCCCCTATCCTAACTGGCAGAATGAGAATTTCGAGACTCCGGGTTACGGTAAAGCTTTAGTAAGCAATACTTATGACAAGAGCAAATGGGAAAGAGCACTGGCCGCATGTCAGGAAGCACTTACATTAGCTACAACTTCCGGTGACCGTGAACTTTACGATGACGACGAATATTACTCCCGACAATCCCTGAACTTACCTTTTGTTCCCGGAGTAGCAGACGTGGAAGATAATAGAGAATTCCTGAAAAACGTAATGAAGATGCGCTATGCCGTAAGTACACGTGAATCTGAAGGAAACAAAGAAATTATCTGGGGATTATCCAACCAGTTTGATTTTTATTCCCGTTATCCGCTTCGTATTCTGAAGAAATCGGATGGAACATGGCATGCTGGTTATAGTGGTGTATCTCCTACATTATATACGTTCGAACATTTCTATACAGCTAACGGGAAACTACCTGAAAAAGACCTCGACTTTACTCCTTCCTCTGAATGGTTTGAGTCAGCCGGTATCTCTTCACGTGAAGATATTATCAAACTGAATGTGGGTCGTGAACCTCGTTTCTATGCATGGATGGCTTTTGACGGTGGTGACTACGGAACTAAATTTGCGGCCGGTTCTCCTCTGAAACTGGAAATGAGGAATTCGGAAATGCACGGTTACAATCCGTCTCTATTTAATCGTGACCATAGTGTCACAGGGTTCCTGACACAAAAGTTTGTTGATCCGGTAACTGAATTCTATACAGCCGGCGGTTCTACAAGCGGAACAAGCGCACCTACTATCTTATTCCGCCTGGCCGAACTCTACCTAAACGTAGCAGAATGCCATGCAGCATTAGGAAATACACAGGAAGCCATTGATGCACTAAATCCTGTTCGTGAACGTGCCGGAATCCCTAAATTAACATTGGCTGATATCACAAATAATATGACAATAAAAGACTGGGTACACAATGAACGTTTTGTTGAATTATGGAACGAAGGTCACCGCTTCTTCGATGTCCGCCGTTGGGCAGAAGGAGCCAAGTACTTTGGAGCAAACAAACGGGAAGGATTGAATGCAGAAGTTCAAAGTCCCACATTCGAAGAATTTAATAAACGAACTACAGTTGATGCACCTTATGTGTGGGAAAACCGCATGTACCTGAATCCGGTATTCTACAACGAAGTATACAAAAATCCGCAAATGGTACAAGCACCCGGATATTAATTATTTTTTATTCATTCATAACAATATAGAATATATATGAAACATATATCAATAGCATTGTGTTTGTGCGGGATGATTCTGATGAATACTTCCTGCGACAATTATGACGATACCTATCCGCAGGAATATGAGAAAATACTATCACTGCAGACCACCGGTGAGCAAGCCGTAGATCTTTATAAAACAGGAGAGGCTACTAACTATTCAATAACGGTCATTAAATCCGGAAGTCAACCCACATTGACAGCTTCTGCCCATATCGGTGCAATGGATGCAGTCAATTTTGAGAAGTATATCTCCGAGAGAGGTTTGGACTATGTGGCAATGCCTGCCAATTGTTATTCGTTCAACATAGAAGAACTCGATTATTCTTCTGCTGAAACCTATAAGATCATCAATTTACAGCTGAATACCAACGAGATAGAAATCTTTGAGCAGACTCTTGAAGAGGGACAAACGTGTGTTCTTCCAATCATGCTGACCAGTACATCCGATTCCATCCTGGCAGATAAGAACACATTAGTTCTGAAACCGGAGATTATTACTCCATCTCTTTCAGTCACTGAATCCAGTTCAGGAACCGTGACTAAATATTTATCACAAAGTGGAGGTATCATTGATCTTGCTTTAGGATTGCAAGTCGAAAACCAATGGAATTTCACCTGTAAAGTAGCAATTGATGAAACGACTACTACCTTAAAAGGAGCAACGTTAGTTTCGGACATCATCTCATTTGAGCCTGGAAACACATCTTCTGTTCAGGTTAATATCCCTAAGTTTACGAAGACCTCCGGAAATGTGGGTATAAAGATTCTGGAAATTAATGGAAAAGACGGTTTCGAATTCGACACGAATCCATTTATACTGGTTGCATCTGTTGAAAAATACAGTCTGACAGCGGACATGCTTTCCAGTAATGCAATAGAACCGTCAGAAGGTTCCTTAGCTAATTTATTGGATGGAGACATAGGTACCTACTTCCACAGCGCGTGGAGTGTATCAATTGCCGACAAGCATTATGTTCAAGTAAAATTGCCCGTATCAACTAAGACATTCCGTTTCACCTATACAAACAGATCAAATAACGGAAATGCCGCTTTGGCATGGTTCAATTTATATACAGGAACGAATGAGAACAATTTACAACTTTACAAGCGTTTTGCGTGGGATGAAGATGGTCTCCCGTCAGGTGCTGCAGGAGTTTATGTTTCTCCCGACGTTTCAATAGACAATGCTGCCAACACCTTACGCTTTGAATGTGAAAGCAACTGGACCGGTGGTTCCTTCTTTGTATGGAGCGAATTTAGTCTGTTCATACTGTCCGAATAATAAATGAGAGACAAAGGGTGAGTCAGACTTTTGATTCACCCTTTTATACCTCATCTATCTTAAAAACTAATACAGCAAAAAAATGACAATAAAAAGATTCATTACTAACCTGTTAGCCCTTTTTACTCTATTCACAGTTTCACTGGCATGCAAGGATACCGAAAAATCGATTATAAATAGCTCCTTCAGTATCAGTGAAGAATATCTGATACAAAATCTGGATAAATCAAGTACGTCTGTCCAGATTCCAATTAACACATCTATGGAGTTAGCTCAATGGAGTGTCTCTTATGAAGCAAACTGGCTACAATGCTCAAAACAAAAGACAGCAGCAGAAGGAACTTTCCTGAGAATTACAGTGAATGAAAATACAGGCGAAACCAAAAGAACAGCCAACATAAAAGTAACATCAACTACTGCTACCTATACTATCACCGTTAATCAATATGCCAAAGGCGAAGTAATTGTTGAGGGTGACATCAAGGTTACACCAACCGGAGGCAAAGCGAGTGAGCATCAGGAGGGACAGGATATTGAAAATACATATGATGGCAAATTTTCAACTGATGGAGCTGCCCCTTTCCACACTCCGTGGGGACAATCCGCCAAATTCCCTGTCACGCTGGAATACTATTTTAAAGGAGATACGGAAATAGACTACTTAATTTATTATACACGATCCGGTAATGGAAACTTCGGAAAGGTCAAAGTATATACAACAACCAATCCTGACCGATCAGATTATACATTACAGGGAGAATATGACTTTAAAGAGCAGAATGCTCCTTCCAAAGTTTCATTTTCAGAAGGCATAAAAGCGACCGGAATCAAATTCGAAGTATTAAGCGGTCTGGGTGATTTTGTAAGCTGTGATGAAATGGAATTTTACAAAACAAATACGGATAAAACACTGGATAAACAACTTCTTACCGTATTCACCGATATAACTTGTACGGAAATAAAGAACAACGTCACCAACGAACAGATACAAGCTCTGCCAGACTATTTCGTCAGAATAGCAGAAGCGGTTCGTGACAATACATACGACAAATGGGAAAAAGAATTTCGCATTCGCAGCTATGAACCATACAGTAATATTGCTGAATGGGCGGATAAATTAATGACTAAGAAATATAGTGATCTCGACAATCCGACTGGTATATCCGTCAAGGCAGGAGACGATATCATCGTATTGGTTGGTGACACATACGGACAGAATATTTCAATGCAGTGTATTTGGGAAACAGGAACAGAATACAAGCAAACAGCTTCTTCAGGCGATGTCTATATGCTAAATCCCGGAGTCAACAAACTGACTATGAAAGGAGAAGGACAATTGTTTGTCATGTACAACACCGAACTGACTTCAAATACAGCAAAACCCATCAAAATTCACATACCACTCGGAAGTGGCACAGTGAACGGTTTCTTCGACCTGAAAGAACATAAGACAGACGAAAAATACGCTGAATTATTGAAAAAATCAACACACAAATACTTCTGCATACGCGGTGAAAAGATCATGTTCTATTTCCACCGCAACAAATTATTGGAATATGTACCCAACAACATCCTCTCAGCTATCCATCTATGGGATAACATTGTCGGCTGGCAACAAGAATTAATGGGAATTGACGATGTACGCCCATCACAAGTCAACAACCATTTATTTGCCATCTCACCGGAAGGAAGTTATATGTGGGCTTCTGACTATCAAATCGGATTTGTCTATACCTACTTAGGCAATATCTTGTTGGAAGATAATGTAATGGCAGCGGAAGATAACGCGTGGGGACCAGCTCATGAAATTGGCCATGTTCATCAGGCAGCTATTAACTGGGCCAGTTCTACCGAATCATCTAATAATCTGTTCTCTAATTTCATTATCTATAAATTAGGAAAATACAAATCGCGTGGTAACGGGTTAGGAAGCGTTGCAACCGCCCGTTATGCCAACGGGCAGGCTTGGTATAATATGGGAGACGCAACCCACCAGAACGAAGACACAGAAACGCATATGAGAATGAACTGGCAACTATGGATTTACTATCACCGATGCGAATATAAAACAGATTTCTGGCAAACACTTTTCAAACTGATGCGTGAAGTGAATATGACCGAAGGTGAAGATCCCGGGAAAAAGCAACTTGAATTTGCCAAAATGGCAAGTAAAGCCGCCAATCAGAACCTGACAGACTTTTTCGAGATGTGGGGATTCTTCGAACCTGTCAATACGACTATCGAACAGTATGGAACATACAAATACTATGTAAGTGATGCGATGATTCGGGAAGCAAAAGAATACATGGCACAATTCCCTGCCCCGAAACATGCTTTCCAATACATTGAAGACAGAAAGAAAAGTGAGTTTCCACCGAATGACTACCGCTATTCGGCAGTCGGAGATGTCGGATATTACACTCAATTCAAAGAAAATCAGAAGATAACCAAAGCTATCACGGCAGAGCTGGCAGGACGCAAGGTCTCCATCCAAAACGGAGATGAAGCTGTGGCTTTTGAACTCAGAGAGAATGATGAAAATGGAAAATTACTTTATTTTTCTACCTTCACGACTTTTGAGATTCCTTCATCTATATTGATGGTGAATGCCAAATTATATGCCGTACAAGCTGACGGAAAACGTATTCTGTTATAAGAATAATTTAACTTAACACACATTACAGATGTAGAAACGGCATCGCTCACTGTTCGGGCGATGCCGAAAATATCATTATAACATAGCGAATAGTGCGACTCTTTTTCTACCAAAAATATAGACGGGCAATGAAAATATCTACAATAATTACACTGGATTGATTAATTAATTAGTATTTTTGACACCGAAATGAAAAACCAATTAATAACCCCCAATTAAAAATTAAAAGAAAGATGAAGAAACTACTACTTAACACACTCATCGGTCTTGCATTGTTGACCTGCCAGACCAGTTTTGCTCAAAAGACAAAAGCAAAATTCTCTCCGATTAAAGTAGAAACTCCGGCTCGTCCGGCAAATCAGCAAGATGTAATCCAACTCGTTACTCCTAAACTTGAAACGGTCCGTGTAGGCTTTATCGGATTGGGAATGCGCGGTCCCGGTGCAGTTGAACGCTGGACACATATTCCGGGAACTCAGATTGTAGCTTTATGCGATCTTCTCCCCGAACGTGTTGAAAATGCTCAAAAGATACTGGAGAAAGCCGGTCTGCCGAAAGCAGCTTCCTACGCAGGAGACGAAAAAGCATGGAAAAAGCTCTGCGAACGTGACGATATCGACGTGGTATACATAGCTACAGACTGGAAACACCATGCAGACATGGGTGTATACGCTATGGAACATGGCAAACATGTAGCCATCGAAGTACCTGCCGCTATGACACTGGATGAAATCTGGAAGCTAATCAACACTTCTGAAAAGACTCGCAAACACTGTATGCAACTGGAAAACTGCGTATATGACTTCTTTGAACTGACTTCACTCAATATGGCACAACAAGGTGTATTCGGTGAGGTACTTCACGTAGAAGGTGCTTATATACACAATCTGGAAGACTTCTGGCCGTATTACTGGAACAACTGGCGTATGGACTACAATCAGAAACATCGTGGTGATGTATATGCAACTCATGGTATGGGCCCGGCTTGCCAGGTACTCAATATTCACCGTGGCGACCGTATGAAAACTCTCGTAGCTATGGACACCAAAGCTGTGAACGGTCCGGCATACATTAAAAAGTCTACCGGAAAAGAAGTAAAAGACTTCCAGAACGGAGACCAGACCACAACCCTCATCCGTACGGAGAACGGCAAAACAATGCTGATACAGCACAATGTAATGACTCCCCGTCCTTACAGCCGTATGTACCAGGTAGTTGGAGCTGATGGCTATGCCAGCAAATATCCGATTGAGGAATACTGTCTGAGACCTACACAAGTAGACTCTAATGATGTGCCGAATCACGAAAAGCTGAACGCACACGGTTCTGTATCTGAAGATGTAAAAAAAGCATTGATGGCTAAATACAAAGATCCTATCCACAAAGAACTGGAAGAAACTGCCAAGAAAGTAGGTGGACACGGCGGTATGGATTATATCATGGACTATCGTCTGGTATACTGTCTGCGCAATGGTTTGCCACTGGACATGGACGTTTACGACCTCGCAGAATGGTGTTGTATGGCCGAACTGACCAGACTCTCCATCGAAAACGGTTCTGCTCCGGTAGAAGTTCCTGATTTCACCCGTGGCGGATGGAACAAAGTGCAAGGTTACAGACATGCTTTTGCCGAATAAGCCATTATACCTTATTAATATATAAACTTACGGATAGCCAGACTGGGAAAAAGTCAGGTTATCCGTAAGTTCATGTTCGGCACTTTACTGATTATTATAATCACCTATATGAAAGCAGATATTTTAAAACCCTCTAGACAGACTATCCTTCGGGAAGCCAAAGATTATGTGATGATCGCCGTAGGTATGATACTTTATGGCATCGGATGGACCGTTTTCCTACTCCCCAACGACATTACGACGGGCGGAGTGCCGGGTATTGCATCTATTGTATATTGGGCAACGGGATTCCCGGTACAGTATACATATTTCAGCATTAACTTTTTCTTATTGTTGCTTGCGCTTAAGTTATTGGGATTAAAGTTCTGTATTAAAACTATTTTTGGAGTATTCACCCTGACTTTCTTCCTGTCCGTTATCCAGCAACTGGCATCAGGCGTTTCCCTTCTTCGCGACCAGCCTTTCATGGCATGCGTCATCGGAGCATCGTTCTGTGGCGGCGGTATCGGAGTTGCGTTCTGCGCCAACGGAAGCACCGGCGGTACGGACGTCATTGCAGCCATCATCAACAAATACCGGGACATAACCTTGGGAAGAGTCATACTGATCTGCGATATGATCATCATTACCTCCAGTTATTTCGTTCTGAAGGACTGGGAGAAGGTGGTATACGGATTTGCAACACTTTACATTTGCAGTTTCGTCCTCGATCAGGTAGTGAACAGCGCACGTCAGTCTGTCCAGTTCTTTATCATATCCAATAAATATGAGGAGATAGGACGACACATCAACGAATACCCTCACCGTGGAGTGACGATCATCAATGCAACCGGCTTCTACACAGGCAGAGAAGTGAAAATGATGTTTGTGCTTGCCAAAAAGCGGGAGTCTACCATCATCTTCCGACTGATTAAAGATATCGACCCCAACGCATTTGTATCGCAAAGTGCCGTTATCGGAGTTTATGGGGAAGGCTTCGACCATATCAAAGTTAAATAAAAAAAGAAACAAGATTGAAAAACATGAAATACAGATCATATCACCTATTACTGGCAGGAATATTCTCTCTGTTAACAACAGGCGCTATGGCCGAAAAAACATCCGACAAGCCTTACTGGCAGGATGTGCAAGTTGTATCGGTCAATAAAGAATATCCGCGTACTTCCTTCATGACGTACGATAACCGGACTGATGCACTTACCGGGAAGTTTGAAAAAAGCAACTATTATCAGTTGCTGAACGGTACATGGAAGTTCTTCTTCGCAGACAGCTACAAAGACCTTCCCGCCAATATCACCGACCCTTCCGTGAGCACGGACTCCTGGAATGATATCAAAGTCCCGGGCAACTGGGAAGTACAAGGGTATGGAGTGGCTATCTACACCAACCACGGTTATGAGTTCAAGCCCCGTAATCCACAGCCTCCCAGCCTTCCGGAAGCCAATCCCGTGGGAGTCTACCGTCGGGACATCGATATTCCCGCCGATTGGAAAGAACGGGATATCTACCTCCACCTCGCCGGAGCGAAATCAGGTGTATATGTATACATCAACGGACAAGAAGTAGGATACAGCGAAGATTCCAAGAACCCCGCAGAATTCCTGATCAACAAATACGTGAAACCGGGTAAGAATGTACTTACACTGAAAATCTTCCGTTGGAGCACAGGTTCTTATCTGGAATGTCAGGACTTCTGGCGTATCAGCGGTATCGAACGGGATGTTTATCTGTATTCACAGCCCAAAGCCGCCCTGAAAGATTTCCGCATCACATCGACACTGGATGACAGTCACAAGAACGGAGTATTCGCTTTGAACGTCGACCTGCGCAATCATCGTCCGGCTGCAACCAATCTGACACTGGCATATGAACTGCTCGACGCTCAGGGAAAAGTAGTTGCCACCGAAGAGAAGACAACTTATGTCCCTGTCAACGAGACACGAACCCTTTCTTTTGACAAGAATCTGACCGATGTACACACATGGACATCGGAACACCCGAACCTTTACAAGCTGGTAATGACTGTCAAAGAAGAGGGTAAAGTCAATGAGATTATCCCTTTCAACGTAGGATTCCGTCGCATCGAGATCAAACCTATCGATCAGAAAGCCGCCAACGGAAAACCTTATGTATGCCTGTTTATCAACGGACAACCGCTGAAACTGAAAGGAGTCAATATCCACGAACATAATCCGGAAACCGGACATTACGTCACCGAAGAACTGATGCGTCGTGACTTCGAACTGATGAAACAGCATAATCTGAACAGCGTACGTCTCTGCCATTATCCGCAGGACCGCCGTTTCTATGAACTTTGCGACGAATACGGACTTTACGTGTACGATGAAGCCAATATCGAAAGCCACGGTATGTACTACGATCTACGTAAAGGCGGCTCATTAGGCAACAATCCCGAATGGCTGAAACCACACATGGATCGCACAATCAATATGTTCGAACGCAACAAGAACTACCCCAGCGTCACTTTCTGGTCGTTAGGAAATGAAGCCGGAAACGGATACAACTTCTACCAGACTTATCTTTGGTTGAAAGAAGCCGACAAGAACATCATGCAACGTCCCGTCAACTATGAACGTGCACAATGGGAATGGAACACCGATATGTACGTACCTCAGTATCCGGGTGCCGGCTGGCTGGAAGATATCGGCAAGAACGGCAGCGACCGTCCTATTGTCCCGTCAGAATATGCACACGCAATGGGCAACTCTACCGGAAATCTCTGGGGACAATGGCAGGCTATCTATAAATATCCGAACCTTCAGGGAGGATATATCTGGGACTGGGTAGATCAGGGTCTGCTCCAGAAAGACAAGAACGGAAGAGAATACTGGGCTTATGGAGGTGACTTCGGAGTAAATGCACCCAGCGACGGTAATTTCCTCTGCAACGGTCTTGTTAACCCCGACCGTGGTCCGCATCCGGCAATGGCAGAAGTGAAATACGTGCATCAGAATGTCGGCTTCGATGCGATTGACGCAGCATCGGGCAAGTTCAACATCACGAACCGTTTCTACTTCACCAATCTGAAAAAGTATCAGATACATTACAGCGTACTGGCCAACGGAAAAACCGTCAAAAGCGGAAAGGTATCACTGGACATCGCTCCGCAAGCTTCGAAAGAATTCACCGTACCGGTAAATGGTCTGAAAGCCCGTCCGGGAACGGAATATTTCGTTAACTTCAGTGTGATAGCCGTAGAACCGGAACCGCTGATTCCCGCCGGATACGAAATTGCATATGACCAGTTCCGTCTGCCCGTTGAAGCCGAAAGGAATACGTACAAAGCCAACGGCCCCGCATTGCAAACTCAAACACAAGGAGACGAACTGACTGTTTCTTCTTCAAAAGTAAATTTTGTATTCAACAAGAAGAGCGGTCTGGTTACCTCATACAAAGTGGATGGAACCGAATACTTCAAAGACGGATTCGGCATCCAGCCCAACTTCTGGCGGGCACCTAATGACAATGATTACGGAAACGGTGCTCCCAAACGCCTCCACGTATGGAAACAGTCCAGCAAAGACTTCCACGTGACAGACACGAAGGTAAGCACAGAAGACAAAGCCGTCCTGTTGCAGGCAACTTATCTGCTGGCAGCCGGCAATCTGTATGTTGTCACCTATAAGATATACCCAAGCGGAATCGTTCATGTAAATGCCAAATTTACTTCTACCGATATGCAGGCTGCCGAAACAGAAGTCTCCGAAGCTACCCGCATGGCTACCTTCACTCCCGGAAGTGATGCAGCCCGCAAAGCCGCTTCCAAGCTGGAAGTTCCCCGCATCGGTGTACGTTTCCGCTTACCGGCACAGATGAATAATGTACAGTATTTCGGACGTGGTCCGGAAGAAAACTACATCGACCGCAATCACGGAACCATGGTAGGCATCTATCAGACAACCGCCGATAAGATGTACTTCAACTATGTACGTCCTCAGGAGAACGGACACCACACGGATACGCGCTGGCTTAACCTGTCTCCCGATAAAGGAAACGGCCTTGTCATCGTTGCCGACAGCCTGATCGGTTTCAACGCACTGCGCAATTCCGTCGAGGACTTCGACTCGGAAGAAGCGCTGCCCCACCCTTACCAATGGAATAACTTCAGCCCGGAAGAAGCTGCCAACCACGACGAGAAGGCCGCCCGCAATGTATTGCGCCGGATGCATCACGTCAACGACGTCACTCCAAGAGACTTCGTCGAAGTTTGTGTCGACATGAAGCAACAGGGAGTAGGCGGTTATGATAGTTGGGGGGCACGTCCCGAACCTTTCCACCAGATTCCCGCCAACCGCGAATACAACTGGGGGTTCACTTTGGTACCAGTCCGTTCCGGCAGTCAGGCTACCGAAGCCGCCAAATATGATTATCGATAACCTTAGTATAAATTTTAAAGAAAAGACCCATGAAAGATTTATCAAGTATTGTAGCCAAGTTCAACACCCAAGGTACTATCACAGAGATTAAGCCTTTGGGAACAGGACTTATCAACGACACATACAAAGTTAACACACAAGAAGCAGACGCCCCCGACTACGTTCTGCAACGCATCAACCATGCCATCTTCCAGAATGTAGAAATGCTTCAATCCAATATTGCCGCAGTCACCGGACATATTCGCAAGAAACTGACCGAAGCCGGAGAAGCCGACATCGACCGCAAAGTTCTCTCTTTCCTCGCCACTGAAGAAGGAAAAACTTATTGGTTTGATGGAGAAAGCTACTGGCGTGTCATGGTATTCATTCCGCGTGCCAAAACGTACGAGACTGTCAATCCGGAATATTCCAATTATGCAGGAGAGGCTTTCGGAAACTTTCAGGCTATGCTTGCCGACATTCCGGAAACACTGGGAGAAACCATCCCCGACTTCCATAACATGGAATTTCGTCTCAAACAGCTACGTGATGCAGTCGCTGCCAATGCTGCCGGACGAGTAGCCGAAGTACAGTATTATCTGGACGAGATAGAAAAGCGTGCGGACGAAATGTGCAAGGCAGAACGCCTGTTCCGCGAAGGAAAACTTCCGAAACGAGTATGCCATTGCGATACGAAAGTAAACAACATGATGTTCGATGAAGACGGAAAAGTGCTTTGCGTCATTGATCTCGATACGGTAATGCCGAGTTTCATCTTCTCCGACTACGGTGATTTCCTCCGTACAGGTGCCAATACCGGCGACGAAGATGACAAAGACCTGGATCGTGTGAACTTCAACATGGAGATATTCAAGGCATTCACCAAAGGATATCTGAAAGGTGCCAAATCGTTCCTCACTCCCATTGAAATAGAGAACCTGCCTTATGCTGCCGCTTTATTCCCCTATATGCAGTGCGTACGGTTCCTTGCCGATTATATCAACGGAGATACTTACTACAAAATCAAATATCCCGAACATAATCTGGTGCGCACCAAGGCACAGTTCAAACTACTTCAAAGCGTAGAAGAACATACACCGGAGATGGTGGCATTCATCAATGAGTGCTTGGCTAATGGATAATTAGTGGAAATGGGGCGGAGCTGTTTATTTGGTAAACGCTCCATTCTTCCACTGATAAACAATAGGATGGCGGAGAAACGGTTTAAGTTTTTCTGCCGTTTCTTTTGACATATAGTCGGGAGTGGACAGAGTGACAGCCAGTTCTGTGTTTTCCTTGTTCATATCCACTTTCATCAATAAGATGTCTGCCGAACGGGAGGCTTCATCAAATTCATATATGGAAGCGGAGTCAGGAGTTATCAGAAAATCACTCATGACCGGGAGGGTAATGAATGAATGGTCAGTCAGCGGTTTCCAGTCTGTGGTATAGAAGCGGATGCTGCTGTCACAAGCCGGAGCACATGCCGTAGCTACCGTACAAATCACATTCGTGGTATCATTCAAAGCCAATACTTTCATCTGCCAACTGGTTTCCGGAGTCATCTGCATCCGGATATAGTCCTTACTTAAGTCGGTCATTTCCGACTTCTGCCCGAAGCGGTTTTCCACCTGTGCTTTCATTTTACTGCTCAGAAAGTCGATGCAGTCTTCACGGTTCACCTTCGTAAGCAAGGGACAAAGTGAATCCGGCACGTTGATAAAAAGAGTCTTTGCTTCCTGCGCCTGTGAAGAGACAAAAGTAAACAAGCCGAGATCGGAAGAGCACACGTCTGAACTCCAGTCACATCACGATCTCGTA
>OODI01000486.1_pt1 | contig 17949 bp, 9 predicted proteins | sample 1671141 | NCBI WGS metagenome assembly OODI01 (sample SAMN06348126, study PRJEB24527) | human gut metagenome | biome: human gut; feature: ankylosing spondylitis patient; material: feces | host: Homo sapiens | place: China | collected 2015-10 | reverse complement strand
ATACGAGATCGTGATGTGACTGGAGTTCAGACGTGTGCTCTTCCGATCTTCGCACCGCTGAAAAGCTTCCAGCTCAAGTGGCTCATCGACTCCAAGAGCAAGCAGGAGGCGCTGGGCTATATGGGGCTGGTGTTCCTCATCACCTTCACCAGCTGGTTTTTCGAACGGCTGAGCCGCCGCTCCTTTACAAAACTCGCCTGCGGTGCCGTGGAGCAGGTACGGGGACAGGTCATGGAGCGGGTGCTGCGCCGCCCGGTGTCCCAATATCAGCGGGAGGGCGACGCAGCCTATCTCTCCCTGCTGACTACCGACCTGCGCACCCTCTACGACGACTATTATATGTCCATCTTCAATATCGTGTTCTGGGGCGGCATCATGCTCTGCGCTCTGGGAATGTACCTCTACATCAGCCCGGTGATGCTGGCGGCGATTTTGCTCGTGACCGTGCCGCCGCTGGTGCTGCCCCGCAAGATGAACGAGCGGCTCAAAGCCGCCCGCGACGCCTTCTCGCTCCAGATGGCGGGCTACACCCAACAGCTCAAAGAGCTTCTGGGCGGGTTTGAGGTCATCCGGGGCTTTCTGCGGGAGGACGCCTACGCCGCCCGCCACCGGGACGCGGCTCGGCAGGCCCGCACCAGCGAGCTGGGCTATCAGCAGAGCCTCAATGCAATGGTGGTCAACACCTCTCTCATCAGCAACCTCATCTTCCCCATCGTCATGCTGGTGGGCCTGTTCCTCGCCTTTGATGGCCGTCTGACGATCGGCACCGTCTCCACCGCCGCCAGCATGGCGAATTTCGTCATCACGCCCTGCAGCCAGATCGCTCAGTGCTGGGCCAAGGTCAGGTCCTCCAAAGGCATCCGCCAGCGGTTAGAAGACGCCATATCCGGCCCGGAAGAAACGCCCAAAGGTCAGCCCATCGGCAGGCTTGAGCACATAGAGTGCCAAGACACCGGCTTTACTTATCCGGGTGCTGCCGCGCCGGTGCTGAGCGGTGTCCGGCTGACCGTTTCCGGGCAGGAAAAGGCCGTTCTCGTGGGCGAGAGCGGCTGCGGCAAGTCTACACTGGCAAAGCTGCTGTTCCAGTACTACCCAGACTATACCGGCAGCATCCTCTTCAACGGCCAGCAGTTGCGCGGCATCGACCGTCAGAGCCTCTACCAGCGGGTGGGCTACATTGCCCAGACCACCTATCTCTTCAACGACACCCTCCGCAGCAACATCTGCCTGGGTGAGGATTTCCCCGAAGAGCAGCTGACCCACGCCGTGGAGACGGCGGGCCTTTCCGACTGGGTGAGCACCCTGCCCGACGGCCTCGACACCCTCATCAGCGAGAACGGCAAGAATCTCTCGGGCGGACAGCGCCAGCGCATCGGCATCGCACGGCTGGCACTTCGCCGGTACGACCTCATCATCGCCGACGAGATCACCGCCAGCCTCGACCCCGACACCAGCGGACAGGTCATGGAAAATCTGCTCGCTCTCCCCTGCATGGTGGTGGCCATCACCCACGACGTCTCGGGGGCGTTCATGAAGCGGTTCGATAAGGTGTACCGGGTGGAGCACGGAAGCGTCACACAAGCATAAAAGGAGAGCCTGTGCCGGGTTTCAGCACAGGCCCTCCTCTTGTTTTTACCGATTATTTTGCCGCGTCGAACTCGGCCAGAATATCTTCCGTGGGAGCCGGGGTCACGAGGCTGACCACCACGCAGACGGCCAGCGAGACGAGGAAGGCGGGCAGAAGCTCATAGATGCCGAAGACGCCGCCCAGCGGGCTGACGATGTACTTCCAGACGAAGACCATCAGGCCGCCGCAGAGCATACCGGCCAGCGCGCCCTGCCAGTTGCAGCGCTTCCAGAACAGGGCGCAGAGGACGACAGCGCCGAAGGCGCCGCCGAAGCCGGCCCACGCAAAGCTGACGATGCCAAAGACGCTGGAATCCGGGTCGCGGGCCAGCACCACGCCCACCACGCTGACGCAGATGATGGTCAGGCGGGCTGCGAAGAGGCTCTGCTTCTCGCTCAGTTTGAGGTGGCCGAACTCCTGCAAAATGTTCTGGGACACGCTGGACGCCGCGGCCAGCATCTGGCTGTCTGCCGTGGACATCGTAGCCGCCAGGATGCCTGCAAGGATGAGTCCGGCGAGGACTGCCGCCAGCACACCGTGCTGGCTGATGAGGCTGGCGATGCGGACGATAAGGGTCTCACTGGACGAGCCGCTGAGGAATTCCAGCGCACCGACCCTGGTCATGCCGAGGCCCACCATGCCGATGACGATGGACGCCGCCATGGCGATGACCACCCAGATAGTGGCAATGCGGCGGCTGAGCACCAACTTCTTCTCGTCCTCGATGGCCATAAAGCGGAGCAGGATGTGGGGCATACCGAAGTAGCCGAGGCCCCACGCCATGGTGGAGACAATGTCCAGCAGGCTGTAGGATGCGGCCCCGCCGGTCACAGCGTCGTGGCTGGCCACCATGGTCAGGTAGCCGGAAAGGCTCTGGGCGTTCTCCACCACAGCGCCCCAGCCGCCGGCCACGACGATACCGTAGCCCAGCACCGCGATGAGGGCCAGCGACATGACCACCGACTGGATGAGGTCGGTGGTGGTGACGGCGCGGAAGCCGCCCAGAATGGTATAGCCCACGATGACGAGGGCCGACACCAGCATTGCCGCCATGTAATCTACGCCGAAGAGGCTGTGGAACAGCTTGCCGCAGGCCGCAAAGCCCGAGGCCGTATACGGCACAAAGAAGACGATGATGATGACCGCGCCCAGAGCGTTCAGCAGGTTGCGCTGGTCATGGAAGCGAAGCGACAAGAACTGCGGTACCGTGATGGCGTCGAGGTTGGCCGAATAGCGGCGGAGCCGCCGGGCCACGATGAGCCAGTTGAGCCAGGTACCCAGCGCAAGGCCGATGGCCGTCCAGCCCGGCGAGGCAATGCCTGTCAGATAGGCCAGACCCGGCATACCCATCAGCAGCCAGCTGGACATATCGCTGGCCTCGGCGCTCATAGCCGTGACCAGCGGCCCCATCTTCCGGCCGCCGAGGTAGAAGTCGGCGCTGTCGTTGTTGGTCTTGCTGTAGGCGAAACCCACCAGCAGCATGGCCGCAAGATAGACGACGATGGTGACGATGATACAGATCTCACTCATACACGTTCCCCCTTTGGTGCTTTTTCCTCTATGATAAAAGCATGGCATGATTTTACCACAGTAAAGCATCAAAGTGCAAGACCCTTGGGCAGATTCTTACCCTATGACCGAAATTTCGTTCTTTGCAGCGTCCAAAACCGCTCAATATGCCAACAGGCCGTCCTCTGGAGGAGGACGGCCTGTTGGTTCGGATGAAGAAAATGATGAAAATAAAGAAGATGACAGATTATTTTGCGGCTTCGCCTTCGGGGAAGATGATCTTGTTCACGAAGAAGAAGATGACCATCGAGATGCCGCCGTTGAGCACCGTGGTGCCGATGTTGTAGATGAAATCAGGCACCAACAGACCGGCCACAGCCACCCAGATGCAGTTGATGGAGTTGACGATGCAGGTGATGAGGCAGAAAGCCAGCAGATACCAGCCGATCTGCTTGGCGAGGTTGCCCTTGCTGCGGAAGACAAAATTGCGCTGGATGGGGAAATTGATGCACTCGCCGATGACCATGGCCACCATGTAGGCGCAGAAGTAGGGCAGGCCGCCGTGGGCGGCGTCGTAGCCGAGGATGTTCCACTTGAAGGTCTCGCCGAACAGGGTGATGTCGATGCCCGGCCAGCCGAAGTCCACCACCGGCAGGCTTGCAAACGCCTTGGGCAGGAACTGCAGAAGCAGGTATTTGAACACGGTGATGAGGTTGGACACGATGACGAACAGTCCACCCTCCCGCACCCATTTGGCCGCGGCCGGATGCTTTGCGGCAAAGTTATTCCAGAAATTCATGGCCTTATTCCTTTCAGCTGTTTTTGAGCCGGTTTTCCATCTGGCTGTTCAGGATGAGATTCTTGACGAACTCATAGATGACCCGGAGGATGCCCACGAGCCAGAAGCCTTTCAGCTCCCAGACGAGGCCGTCCACCATGCCCATGCTCACCATGCCGTTGGTCATCTTGGCCAGCGCGCGCAGCGGCATATTATACTGGAACACGGTGTTCAGGTCGGGGGTGCCTTTTGCAAAGCTGCTGTCCAGACGGTAGCGCAGCACCTTCTGTGCCACCCAGCCCAGCGGACTGCGGCCATGGTCCATCTCGCCCAGCGTCATGTTCCGGTCGATGCGGACGACATCCTCCGGCACAGGGTGGCCCAGCAGAGCCTCGAACTCGGCGTCGGTCACGTAGGTGATCTGACCGGAGACGTAGTGGAGCAGGTCGAGACCCTCGTAGGGGTCGGGAGCGTTGGTCCCCTTGACGGAGACTTCCGCCGTCAGGCGGATGTCTGCGCTGGATGCACCCACGCGGAGCTGATAGCTTCCGCCTTCGACTTCCCAGCGGTCAGTCTTGACGTTCCAGTAGCGGAACGCCTTGTCGTCCAGAGCGATGCTCACCGTCCTGCTCTCGCCGGGGGCGAGGAAGATTTTTGCAAAGCCCTTCAGCTCCTGCGCCGGGCGGAAGATTTTGGCGTCCGGCTTTGCGACGTAGAGCTGGACGATCTCGGCACCGGCACAGCTGCCGGTGTTGGTGACAGTGAGGGTCACGCCCTTCTCGTCTGCCTTCAAATCACTGTACTCGAAGGTGGTGTAGCTCAGGCCGTAGCCGAAGGGGAACGCCACCGGCACACCGGCGGTCTGATAGTACCGGTAGCCCACATACAGGCCCTCGCGGTACTCCACGTTCCGGCCCTCGCCGCCGAAGTTCGCCTTGGCGGGGGTGTCGTCGTGAGCCTGCGCCCAGGTCTGGGACAGCTTGCCGCAGGGGCAGAGCTTGCCGGTGAGGATGTCTGTCGCCGCGCCGGCGCCTGCCTGTCCACCCAGTGCGCCGTAGACCAGCGCCCTGCACTGGCCGGCCCACGGCGTCTCTACCGGCGCACCGGCGCTCAGCAGAACGACGACGTTCGGGTTGACGGCAGCCACAGCGGCCAGAAGCTGCTGCTGGTTCTCGGCCAGCTTCATGTCAGAGCGGTCAAGGCCTTCGCTCTCCCGCAGCTCATCGAGGCCGAGGCAGAGCAGAACGGTGTCAGCCTTCTTTGCGAGGGCCACAGCCTCTTCCAGCTTCTCGGCGTCAGCTGCACCCTGACGCTCGAAACCGGAGGCATAGCCCACAAAGGTGATGCCGCTGTCGTCGGCCTTGATGCTGTCCAGCAGGGTGTCCACCTGCAGGGCGTTGACGGCGCTGGAGCCTGCGCCCTGATAGCGGGGCGTCTCGGCAAAGTCGCCGATGACGGCCAGCTTCTCATTGGGCTTGAGCGGCAGGATGCCGCCCTCGTTCCTGAGCAGGACGATGCTCTCTGCGGCCGCGCGTCGGGCAAGCTTATGGTGCGCGGCAGCGTCGAAGGTGCGGGGCGCTTTTTCCACCGCAGCGTGGGTGGAGAGGACCAGTTCCAGCATCTCGTCGAGGCGGGCGTCCACGTCGGCCTCGGAAATTTTGCCGTCCTGTACGGCCTTCATCAGCTCCCGGATGGAGTCGCCGCCGGGACAGGGCATTTCGAGGGTGGAGCCGTTCTTCACGCCGAGGGCGTGGTCATTGGAGCCGCCCCAGTCGGTGACGACGGCCCCGTCGAAGCCCCAGTCCTTCCGCAGAATGTCCTGCAGCAGGTGGGCATTCTCGTTGGCATAGGTGCCGTTGATGAGGTTGTAGGAGGTCATGATGGTCTTGGGCTTTGCCTCTTTCACCACGATCTCGAAACCGGTCAGATACAGCTCCCGCAGGGTGCGCTCATCGAGCACCGAGTCGCTGGCCATGCGGCGCAGCTCCTGACTGTTGACCGCAAAGTGCTTGGGGCAGGCAGAGATGCCGTTTTTCTGGATGCCGCGCACATAGGCAGCGGCCATCCTGCCCGCGAGGATGGGGTCTTCCGAGAAATACTCGAAGTCGCGGCCGCAAAGGGGGCTGCGCTGGATGTTCAGGCCAGGGCCGAGCAGGACAGCCACTTCCTGTGCAGCGGCTTCTTCGCCCAGTGCCTCGCCCACGGCTTCGCCCAGCTTCTCATCCCAGCTGCACGCAGTGGCGGAAGAGGTCGGGAAACAGGTTGCCGGAACGCTGGGGTTGAGGCCCAGATGGTCGGCGGCGCCGGCCTGCTTGCGGACACCGTTGGGGCCGTCCGAAAGGGTGATGGCCGGGATGCCCTTGCCCGGCAGAGCGCGGGTGGTAAAGACGGTCTCGCCCGAGAGCAGAGCGCATTTTTGCTCTAAGTTCAGTTTCTGGATGATGTCGGTATGCTTCATCGCATTTTCCTCATTTTATCCTGAGCAGGGCAAAGGCCCGCTGTCTGGTGCAGCGGGCCTTTGCCGTTGGTTCAGTTCAGGTGCTGCATGGAGAGAGGGTCCGGTTTAGACTTCTTCCTCTTCTTCCTTGCGCTTCTTGTAGTTCTTGATGGCGGTGTACTCCAAGCCAACGATGAGCAGCGCGGCCACGACGTCAGCGCCGATCAGGACGATCTTCCACTTTGCCATGCCGGGGTTCAGGTTCTCAGCCTCATAAGCGCGGCTGTTGACCACGGTGTAGAGGATGTTCTTGGCAGAGGTGCGCATTGCCTGCTTGCTGCTGTTGGTCAGAACGGTCACTTTGTTGTAATCGTTGCCGGTGGTGCAGAGCATCAGGTCGCCGCCGTTGCGGACAGCCTGATCGGCGGTCATGTAGCCGTAGACACCGAAGTAGTCGGTCTCGACGAAGCCGAGGAAGCCCCACTCACCGCGCAGGACGTTCTGCAGCAGCTCCTTGCAGCCGCCAGCCCAGCGGCTGCCGATGTAGTTGAAGGAAGACATGACAGCGTGGCAGTCAGCATCCTTGACAGACATCTCGAAGGGCTTGAGGTAGATCTCGCGGATAGCCTGCTCGTTGGACCAGGTAGCCAGCATAGAAGTACGGTTGCCTTCCTGATCGTTCAGGGCGAAGTGCTTCATGTAAGCGTAGACGCCGTGCTCCTGTGCGCCTGCGATGGCGTTTGCGGCCATAGCACCGGACAGGACACCGTCCTCCGAGTAGTACTCGAAGTTACGGCCTGCAAAAGCGGTGCGGTGGATGTTCATAGCCGGGCCATACCAGCCGGAAGTGTTCATCTCATTGGCCATCTTGCCGATGCTGTCGCCGAAGTCGTGGGCCAGATCCTTGCTCCAGGTCATACCGATGAGGGTAGCAGCCGGGAAACCGACAGAACCGACGCCGGTGAAGTTGTTGTTGATGGATGCAGGGCCGTCACAGTCGTTGGTGCGCACCTTGCCGATGCTGTCCACGGCTGCGGTCTGATAGCCGCCGAAGCCGATGGTCTGCTGCAGGTCGTCGATGCTCATCTCATCCAGCAGGTCATCCCACTTGGAATCGTTGTAATCCACGCCGCGCAGGTCAGCCAGCTTGAGGCCGTTCTTTGCGCCGGTGGTGATGTCCTCTGCGTTGGGGTCATCGTCCTTCTCGTAGTTGACCTCAGTGTAGGTGTGTGCGTTGTCGAAGACAGCCTTGACCTCGTCGCTCATGTTGTAATCAGCAGGAGCGGCAGTGGCCTCAGCATAGTTTGCAAAACCGTCCGCACGGGACAGATAGGTGATCTCGCCCTCTGCGAAATCGAACTGATTGGTCGCCACGACCTCGTCGCTCTCGCGCTTGTTGGACTCGTTGTAAACGATGTCGGAGGCGACAGTGTAGGTCTTGGAATCCAGAACATTGTGGGAGTCAGAGTTGGTGCTGATGATGTAATCGCCAGCCTCCAGCACATAGCAGCCGTTGTTCTTGTAATCGTAGGAAGCCAGATCCTCGACCGGGATGGTGAAGTCGATGGTCTCGCTCTCGCCGGGGGCAAGCTCGCTGGTCTTGGCGAAGTCCAGCAGGTTTGCGGAGGCCTTCTCAATGCCGCCGTTGGTGTACGGAGGATCATTATAGATCTCCACGACATCCTTGCCGGCAGCAGAGCCGGTATTGGTGACGGTGACGGAGAACTTCAGGTCTGCGCCATCGTTGGTGATGTCGCTCATCTTCTGGGTGAAGGTGGTGTAGCTCAGGCCGTAGCCAAAGGGATAGACAACTTCCTTGTCGTAGTCGATAAGGCCCTCATCGGCAGCAGTCTCATAGAACTTGTAGCCGACATAGATGCCCTCAGCGTAGTTGACGAAGGAGGGGCTGGTGCCCTCCGGGTCGAACATACTTGCGTTGGAATTGAACTCGGAAGTATTGGTGTACTTGAAGTCGCCGAAGTTGTTCCACCACGGAGAAGCGGTCAGGTCAGCAACATAGGTGTCAGCGGTACGGCCGGAGGGATTGACCGCACCGGCGACCACGCGGCCAAAGCCCTCAAAGCCGGACTGGCCGGTGCCGGGGCAGAGCAGGACGCCCTTGATCTGGGGGTAATCCTTGACCCAGTCCATCTCGAAAGCGTTTGCGCCGTTGTAAACGACGATGACATTGTCGAAGTTGGAAGTGACGAGGTCGATGAGCTCTTCCTCGCGGTTGGACAGCTGCAGGAAGTGGTCGCCCTTATCCCAGTCATTGCCCTCGTTCAGGCTGTCATCGTAAGTGCCGTTGTAGTAGCCGGCACCCTTTTCACTGCCGCGATACTCAGCCACACGGCGGACCCAGCTGCCGTCCACGACAGCAGACATGTCGGTGGGAAGGTCTGCGCCCTCACCGCCGACGCGGGTGATGACCACCATGGCAGTGTCAGAGTATTCCTTGGCATTTGCCATCATCTCGTCGGTGTACAGGCTGACATTCGGCTCGGGCAGGGTCCAGTCCTGCTTGGACATACCAACGGTGGGGCGGGTGGAGCAGTAATCGGTGTAGAACTTGCTCAGCTCGTCGTTGGTCTCGATGCCTGCATCATGCAGACCGGTGAGCAGGTCGGTGACAGGGTAAGCGTCGTTCAGAGCGCCGGAACCGGTGCCGCCATAGCAGGGGCTGGTGGAAGCCCAGCCGAAGACGTTCAGCTTGGAGCCAGAAGCCACAGGCAGGATGTTGTCATCGTTCTGAGCCAGAACGATGCCTTCCTGAGTGATCTCATTGACCAGCTCGGTGGCCTCTGCGGAAGTCTCCTCACTGATGGAACCTTCGCCGGAGACCAGGTCCAGCATGGTGGACATGGGGCCGGTGCAGATGAGGTTGATAACAATCGCCAGCGCCAGCAGAATGGCGAGGCCGGACTGCGCACGAATCATCTTCTTTTTCGCTTTGGGCATCTTCCGCACCGCGAACATCACGAGGAGCGCGAGTACGAGGACGACGCCGAATGCAATCAGATAGTTCTGAATGTTCGAAACTACCTGCATTACATCATCCATATTGATGGACAACATAATTTTCTTCCTCCTTATTCTGAATCCATATTTTCCGGGTACAGCTCCCGGAGCATTGCCACTATTATAAATGGATTCAAAGAAAATTCACAAACATCTTCACAATCTGTCATTTTGGAGGCATGTTTTGCAGAAGTTTCAATTTGGTTTCAAATTTTATTGTGCTAATCCACAATTTCGAGAACGGTTTTATTGTGCAGAATAACAAAACGTCTCTGTCATCGCTGTGCGATGACAGAGACGTTTCTCACGATGGGACGGCAGCAAGATCCGCAGGGTGAACCAGCCGTCGGCCCAATGAAGGGTCATGGTGCCGTCGTGGTGCTGGGCGGCCGCCTGCACGCCCTGCAGGTCGTAGCCGCCGTGGGCGTTGTGGACGGGCAGGCCGTCCGCGCCCATCTTCACGGGCTGGGCGCAGTAGTTCTCGAAGCGGAGCATCACGCAGCCGCTCTGGTTATAGATGGCCACCCGCAGCAGACGCTTTTCGGGGTCAGGCTCGGCCAGCACGCTCTCGATGGCGTTGTCCAGCGGCGCGCCCACGAGGGTACACAGCTCCCGCGTGCTCAAAAAGCCCAGTTGGCTGCCGTCGGCCACGCTGGTCATGTTGATGCCGCGCTGCTGGCAGTCCATGCTTTTGGCAGTCAATAGTGTATCCAATACCGGGTTGCCAGTCTTGTTCTCGGCCTCATACTGCCGGAGGCCGCTCTCCATCCGGGCCAGAGCCGCGTCCTGCTTGGCCCGGTCGCGCTCGGCGCGGATGTCCGCGATTTGAATTTTCAGCTCATGATAGCGGCTGTTGATGAGCCGGATGCCCTCTTTGCTCCGCTTGTACTGCTCGTACTGGCGGTGGAGCACCTCGTCCATGGCGGCAAGCTCGCTGTGGAGCGCCGCTTCCCGCAGCTGTTCGTGCTGGACCGTCAGGATGAGCACGCCGCAGATGTCCACCAGCGTGCGGATGTAGTAGACGCTCATGTCCACCTCGCGGTCGCCCAAGAACAGCAGGTTGCTCACTGCGAAGACCATCGCCGCCATGACGACGGCCACGAGGGCCGCTTTTCCGCTGATGACGATATGGCCCTTGGGACTTTTGTGCTTATGCTCCAGCACCCAGATGCAGCCGAAAACGCCGCCATAGACCACCACCAGAAGCAGCAGTGACAGGCCGTCGGCCCCGCTGCGCTGAGGCCAGAGGAAGCAGTGCAGCTGCCACTCGGCGCTGGCCGCCAGCTCTGCCAGAACGAAGGCCCGGGCGCAGACATAGCCCGCTTCCAGCAGGGAGATGGTGCGGGTGACCCAGAGGTATAAATACTGTATCCCCACAGCTGCCGCCATGCAGGGGATCCACCACGCCAGCGGAACGCTGCCCGTGGCCTGCAAAAAAGCACTCAGGGCCAGCGCCCATGCTGCACTGGCAGCGATGGTGGCCGTTTTGCCGAAGCGGATGCCCAGCGGCAGGGCGTAGATGCCCACGGCCAGACACTCGGCCAGCGCCGTATACAGGCGCGGGATGTTGGGCAGTGCCGTCATGCACCCTCACCCCCGATGTGGTCGGCCAGCGCCGCGAGGAAGGCTTTCCGCCGGGGGCGGCTGACCTGCAATTCGTAGGGCCCCACCTGCACCATCCCCTGCTGCACGCTCTCCACCTGTGCCAGATTGACAAGGTAGCCGCTGTTGCAGCGGGCAAAGGGCCGCTCGGCCAGCTTTTCCTCAAAGGCTTTCAGGGTGCCTGCCGCCACGAAATCGCCCTCTTCGGTATAAAAATGGACGCGGTGTCCCTCGCTTTCCAGATAATAGATGAGGGACGAATCCAGCCGCCGCATCCCGCCCTCCACCGGCAGGGCCAGATAATGCCGTGCGCGGCGGCGCAGCTGTTCTTCGGCCTTGCGCAGCTGCTGCGAAAACGCAAAATAAGGCACCGGCTTGAGCACATAGTCCAGTGCGCCCACGGCGTACCCGCCGATGGCGTACTGCGCCATATTCGTGATAAAAACGATGATGACGTCCTTGTCCAGCTCCCGCACTCGCCGGGCCGTCTCCATGCCGTCCAGATGCTTCATCTCCACGTCCAGAAACAGGATGTCGTACACCGGGCGGTAATCATCCAGCAGCTCCATGCCGTCAGCGAACTCCGTCACCGCGAACTCGGTGCCGTACTGCCGGGTGTACCGCTGCACATAGCCCTGAAGCTGCGCCCGCATCTCTGCCTCGTCCTCGACCAGAGCAATGCGTATCATTGCCGCACCTCCTTTTTCCGCAATTTTTCTAGTTTTTATTGTAACACGAAATAGGGCGTGTGGCAAATAGGAGAACAAAACAGCAGCCCCGCTTCATCTGCCGCGAGGCTGCTGTTCTGTGATTGGAAAATTTCAGGCTCAGTTCGTCTTGACGGCCACAAGGATACGGATCTTCCTGCCGCCGGAGCAGCCGAAGTTGTCGTACCAGCCGATGAGCTTATAATCCTCGGTGTTGATCTTGGGCAGCGAGGTCGCGAAATACTGGCCGTTCGACCACAGATACACCTGCATATCGTCGGCGGTCTCATAGCGCTTGTCGCCGCTCATGACCGAAGCTGCGCCCAGCTTATCGATGACTACCGGCGAGAGCTGGAGCATCCGGTTGATGGCCTTGCCGTCAGCAGAACGGCCGATGGCGATGCCGCCTGCGATAACGGGGTACTTGGTGGCGGTGCTGTAGGCCACCTGTTTGCCGCCGGAGTAGCAGACGTAGGTCGCACCCTCGCCCAGATAGTTGAGGAAGTCGCCCAGCGTACCGCCCACGCTGTCGCCGGTACGGCGGAGCACATAGCTGAACAGCTGGTCCGTCTTGCCGGTAAGGGTGTTCCAGGTAGAGCTAACGACACTGCCGTCGATGAGGCCGTAGAGCACATCGCTGGTGCTGGGAACAAGGATGTTCTTCACATCCTGGAAGGTCTCCTCATCGGTCTTGTCCACCTTGGTGGTGGTCGCAGCGGGGAGGCCCGCGGCCTCTCTTGCGGCGTCCTGTGCCTTGTCGCTGATTTTTTTGTCGATCTTCTTGGCGGCTTCGTCCGTCAGGCGGCGGACAGAATCCAGCGCAGCGTACTCCCACAGGTCACCGGTCACATCGTCGAGGATGACCCGGTCGATCTGGCCCGCGGAATTGGTGGTGTAGTAGCGGACGTCGCTTTCACTCAGAGTTACCCCCGATAGGCGGCTGGGGCGAACTGCCCCAGCCACACCCTCCGACGTCGTATCAATGATCTGCACGTTGTCTGCAAACGGGGTGTCGCCCAGCGCGGTGCCGTCGGCGCTGACGGTGCCGCTGGTCGAGCGGGGCGAGATGGACTGGACGCTTTCGCCGTCACAGTCCACGCTGATCTCCACCAGCTTGCCGGCCGGGAAATTGAGCTTATTGTCCACATTGACTGTGCGGGCGGTGCCGTCGGTACACATGACCGAGACAGCCTGCTGCACCTCAGCGCTGTTCGTCTCCACGAGGGTGCGGGATGAGGACTGGACCACGCCGTAGAACACAGCGTCTGCCGCGTCGCCGGTGAGGACGGAGACAGCTGCATCGTTCATGCCCAGCAGCAGAGTGACCACCTGGCCCACGCCGCCGCCGGACAGGGAGGACAGCTGATAGGCCACAGAGGGCGAAGCGATGGCGTAGGTGACGCCGGCCACGGTCACAGAGGTCGGAGCGCTGGCCGAGGGCGAGACAGCCGTCACGCGGCCTGCGGCGCGCTTGTTGTAGATCCAGACGGTGCGGGCGCTCTCGTTATAATAGTAGACATCATAGGGAGAGAGGGCCGCAGAGGTGGTGACTTCGTCGTTGCGGTAGATGGCCACCGGGGCGAAAGGCAGGACGGTGGAAGCATCTGCCACAAAGGGACCCTTGACGTTGTCCAGCAGGACCGACGAGATGTCCACCTGGCCGTTGCTCACGGCAAAGCCCAGGGTGGAAGCGTAGACCTGACCGCTGCCGTTCATAGCGGTGAGGGCGTTGTAGAAGAGCATGGTACCCTGCTCGAGGGTCAGAGTCTCGCCCTGACGGGCATTGATCTCATTGCGCAGGCCCAGTGCGCTGGCCTTGCTGAGCTGAGCTGTGGGGAAGGTACCGCCCAGCTTTGCCACATCATAGCCCAGCAGGCGCAGCGCCATGGTGCAGGCTTCTTCCAGCGTGACGGTGTTGTCCGGGCGGAAGCTGCCGTCGGAGTAGCCGGTCATCCAGCCGTTCTGGACGGCAGTGCGGATGTAGACCGCATAGGGAGAGTCGCTGTCTACATCGCTGTAGAGGCGGCCGGTGCGGCCCTGTGCCGTGGTGGTATCGCGGTAAGCAGAGAATGCGGTGAGGAGGCGGGCCGCCTGCCCACGAGTGAGGGGCGCACCCAGAGAACCGGCCTGCTCGGCGGTCAGACCGCCCAGTGCCGTCGCCGTCTGGACTGCCGCGTTGGAGCCGACCGCAGAAGCGGGCAGCACCAGCATGGAAACAGCCACGCAGACAGCCAGCAGGAATGCGAGGAATCGTTTTTTCATGGTAAACTCCTTAATCATATCTGAGCGCTTCGATGGGGTTCAGGCTGGCGGCACGGCGGGCCGGCAGGAAGCCGAACAGGACACCGATGCCGCAGGAGATGCCCACGGCGATGGCTGCTGCGTCCGCCGAGGGGGTGACATTCAGGGTAATATCCGTCAGGATATACGGAAGGATCTGGTTGATAATGGCCGACACGACGTAGCCCAGCACGATGCCGAGGCAGCCGCCCAGCGCCGATGTGACGCCGGCCTCCACGACGAACTGGGTCAGGATGGTGCTCTCCTGTGCGCCCAGTGCCTTGCGGATGCCGATCTCACGGGTGCGCTCGGTGACGGACACCAGCATGATGTTCATGATGCCGATGCCGCCGACCAGCAGCGAGATGCCTGCAATGGCCGTCAGGACGCCCACCATGACGTTGATCATGGAGGACATCTGCTTCATGGCTGCGCTCAGGCTCATGACGTAGACATAGTCGTCCTTGCTGACCAGCTTCTTGAGCCGCGACTGCAAAAACTCCTGTGCCTCATCCGAGTGGTCCGCGTCCTGCAGGACCACATAGTACTGGCTGACACTGCTGGTGTTGTTGACGCTCATCAGGGTGGTATAGGGGATAAGAACAATGTCGTCGTTGCCGCCCTCGTACTGAGAGGCAGGTTTGGAGCGGCCCTCCAGCACGCCCACGATGCGGTACTCGCTGGCGCCTACCTTGAGGGTGCTGCCGAGACCGTTGCCGCCGAAGATCTTGCGGTCCACATAGTCGCCGATGACACAGATATTCTTGTTGTCTATCAAATCGGTGTACTGGATGCCGCGGCCCTTGGCCACCTTGTAGTTGTTGATGGTCGTGTAATCTTCGTTGACGCCGCTGATGTAGGTGCGGCGGTACTTCTCGCCCGCCACCCGCAGCGTGTCGCCGACACTGGCAATCGGCGAAAGGCCCTTATAATACTCGGGCTTTTCATTGATGATCCTGTACACATCGTCCACTTCCACTGAGCGGGTGCTGGCGGTCATGACGTTGACGGACAGAATATCGCTGCCCATGTCGGAGTAGAAGTCCTGCATCATGTTGGTCATGCCGTTGCCGAGACCGACGATGACGATGACGGCCATGACGCCGATGATGATGCCCAGCATGGTGAGGAAGGTGCGGACTTTGTTGCTCAAGACGTTCTGGACGGCCTGTTTGAAGGTCTCCTTTATCATGCCTGCGTCCCCTCCTCTCCGGCTTTCGGCTCTGCCATCATGAAGTTCGGCTGAACGACTGCCTCGGGTGCGTGGGCATCGCCATCGTAGACGACGCGGCCATCTTCGAGGCGGATGATGCGCTCGGCCTGCACGGCAATGGAGTTGTCGTGGGTGATGAGGACGACCGTATTGCCCTGCTTGTGCAGATCCTGCAGCATTCCCAGAACTTCGCGGCTGGTGTGGGAGTCCAATGCACCGGTCGGCTCGTCGGCCAGGATGACCGCCGGGCCGCGAGCCAGCGCACGGGCAATGGACACACGCTGCTGCTGACCGCCGGAAAGCTGGTTGGGCAGGTTTTTGAGCTTATTGCCCAGACCCACCCGCTCAAGGGCAGCCTTTGCCGTCGCGTGGCGCTGTGCGGCGGGGATGCCCGCATACACAAGGGGAACTTCCACATTCTCCAGAAGCGTCAGCTTCGGCAGCAGGTTGTACTGCTGGAAGATGAAGCCCAGCTTTTCGTTCCGGATGCTTGCCAGCTCGCGTCGGCTCATCTTGCCGACATCCCTGCCGTCCAGCAGATAAGTGCCTTCGGTAGGCACGTCCAGACAGCCGATGATGTTCATACAAGTGGATTTACCAGAACCGGACTGGCCGACGATGGCCACGAACTCGCCTTTGTTGATTTTGAAAGAGACGTGGTCGGCGGCCTTTACGAGGGTGTCGCCCATCTGGTAATACTTGCAGACCTCATCAAATTCTATCAGCGTGCTCATTCGTCATCTCCTTCGGCGGAGGCCATCATGTTGCTGTAGAAGTCGGTCGCACTGACGCTGGAGTTGTCGTAAGCGATGGTATCGCCCTCCTGCAGGCCGCTCTTCACTTCGATGTAATCGTCATCGCTGATGCCGGTGGTCACCTTGACGTAGACATAGCCGTCGGGAGCGGTCATGGAAGTCTCAGCATTGGCAGCGCTGGGCGAATCCTTGGTCACCAGCACATAGCTGCCCCGGACGAGGGCGGCGTTGGGCAGGGCCAGAACATTCTTGACGCTGGCGGTGGTGATCTTCGCAGTGGCGTTCATTCCGGGCAGCAGCTCGCCCATGTCGTCGATGCGGACGGTGACGGGGTAGCTGGTGGAGCCGTTGGCGGTAGTGCCTGCCACGAGGATACTGCTGATGACGCCCTTGTAAGTCTCACCCGGGACGGCGTCGGCGGTGATGTCCACCTCCTGGCCGACCTCGAGGGAGCGGATCTTCAGCTCGTCCACGTTGAGCTTCATTTCCAGATAGCTCATATCGTAGATGGTGCAGAGGTTCTGCATGGCGGTGTCGTTGGCGCTGAGCTTGTCGCCGGCCTTGACCTTCTTATCCACGATGGTGCCGCTGATCGGGGCGTCGATGGTATAGTGGCTGATGGTCTTCTCGGCAGAAGACATCTGCAGCTCGGCAGCGCGCAGGCTGTCAGCGGCGTTTTTGGTCTGCTTGTCCAGATCCTTGCCGGTAATGCGGAGGATGACGTCATCCTGACGGACGGTGCTGCCCTCCTTGACGCAGAGTTCAGACACGGTACCAGAGGCAGCTGCCACGACAGTCTCCTCACGCTGGTAAGTAAAGTGTGCAGAGTTGAGGGAGCTGACGCCGTTCACCTGTGCCACAGCGGCCTGTGCGGTGGTCAGGCTGCCCGCGTTGGGAACAGCGATGGTGACGGTGCAGGTCATCAGGCTGGCGTCGCCGGCAGGGTCTGCACCGGAAACGGAGCGGATGGTGCCGTTCAGCGTCTCAAACGTGGTGTCCGGCATGACCTGTGCGGCCTGACCGGCGACAAAGCTCTGGGCCTCTGCGGCAGGGAAATCCACGGCCAGCAGCATCACGGAGGTGTCGCGGATGGTGGCCACAGCCTGACCGGCCTGCACGGCGTCGCCTGCGGCGACTGCAAAGGAGCTGACCTCGCCGCTGATCTTGGTGCGGACGTTCTGCATATCCGCAATGTCATCGTAATTGCGCTGTGCCTGCTCCACCGAGAGCTGTGCGCTCGCGAGGTTGTTTTCCACATCCGAAATGTCGATGGTGTAAAGAATATCGCCCTTCTCGATGCTGTCGCCCAGCTCAAAATCGGCGGTGAGCACCGTGCCGGTGACGAGGGACTTGACGGTGTAGGAATCGGCGGCGTTGATGGTGCCGCTGCCGTCGTAGACGTTCACGATGTCGCGGCGTCCCAGCTTCTCCTGCGTGTAGGCAAGGTCTGCCGACGCACTGCGGCTCTTGCGCGGCACGATGACCGCCACCAGCACCGCTGCGGCTGCGACCACCGCGATGCAGCGCTTTTTGTGGGTCTTGATAAAGTGGAACACCTTATTTTCTCCGCCGGTATTCTCCTGCGGAGAGGCGTCCTGTGTCTTCTTGTTGAAACCTAGCATGAAAAGCCTGACCTCCTGTGTTTCATGAAAAAGAAAAGTTCTTTCTGCCTGTTTTCATCCGTTCTGCGCTTTCCCCCACAGCGTCCGCCAAAAACGACCTGTCTGCGAGATACTGCCCCGGGTTAGCGGCGCAGACCGTTATAATGATACCACCTAACAAAACGGACTACAAGAAATTTTTCCTGCACAATCTGCAACTTTTTTGAAAATTTTTCCATCATCTCTGTGTCTGGAAGCTGGAACATCAGACAGAGCTTTCGGATGAAGAGTTCATCCACTCGCTCCGGCCCTTCGTGCAGCGGCTTTTGGGATACAGTCAGAAATAAGACCCCCGACCTTGACGATCGTCTGCAATGAGACTTTCACCTGCAAGAACTGCGGGCGGGTCGTCATCTGCACCC
>OODI01000483.1_pt1 | contig 18055 bp, 18 predicted proteins | sample 1671141 | NCBI WGS metagenome assembly OODI01 (sample SAMN06348126, study PRJEB24527) | human gut metagenome | biome: human gut; feature: ankylosing spondylitis patient; material: feces | host: Homo sapiens | place: China | collected 2015-10 | reverse complement strand
CGACCACCGAGATCTACACTCTTTCCCTACACGACGCTCTTCCGATCTCACTGCCAGCACAGCCACCTCGGTGCCGGTCATCACAGAACCGCCGACAACGAACTTGATCACCTTGAGCAGGGATGCGCCCGCCATGACCGGGATGGCCAGATAGAAGGTGAACTCTGCCACACAGGCGCGGGACAGGCCCAGCAGCAGGCCGCCCACGATGGTGGCACCGGAGCGGGAGGTGCCCGGAATGATGGCCAGACACTGCCACAGGCCAATGATGATGGCATCGCGATAGGTGATCTGCTCCAGCCGGCTCACGTGCGGCGCGGCGCGGCGGTTCTCCACAACAAAGAACAGCGCGCCATACAGAATGAGCATCGCGGCAACCGTGATGTAATTGTAGAAGTGAGCTTCCATCCAGTCGTCCAGCGGGCTGATGATGAGCACCGGGATCGTGGCCGCTACCACCTTGAACCACAGGCTCCACACGCTGGGCTTGGAAATGACTCTGCCCTGCTTCATGCCAAAGGGCCACAGCTTGCCCCAGAACAGCACCACCACGGCCATGATGGCACCCAGCTGGATGACCACACGGAACATGGACATGAACTCTTCGCTTGCGTTGAATTTGATGATCTGTTCCAGCAGGATCATATGACCGGTGGACGAAATGGGAAGCCACTCGGTAATGCCCTCCACAATGCCCATCAGGATGGCTTTGATGATTTCAAAAAACGTAAGTACCCCTCCTTGTGCACAAAGGCACAGCAGCTTATTTTCTTCCAGTATACCATACTATGTCTCTGCACGCACGCAGAATGCGAAAATTTTTACGCCCGCCGCCACTTTTGCCCTGCAGGCTGTTACTGCGCTGGGAAATGTGTTATACTGATGCAAAGACCCTTTTCCTTCTATTTTATCCGCAAATCAAAACAGCGTTTAAACACCCTTGGTATTTTTGTTGAATTATTCTACAACGAGGTGAATCCATATGAATATTCTGGTGATCGGCTGCGACCAGGTGGGTGCTTCCCTCATCCGCGATCTGGAACGCATCGGCCATGATATCTCGCTGATCGAAAAGGATCCCGAACAGCTCAAGCGTCTGGATGCCTTTGACGACTACAGCTTTGGCGGCACGGCTCTGGTGGGCGACCCCACCGACCCGGATACCCTGCGGCAGGGCGGCATTGACAACTGCGACGCCGTGGCCGCTGTGAGCGAGGACGACTCGGTGAACCTGATGGCGGCACAGATCGCAAAAAGCATCTTCCGCCGTGAGAAGGTGATCTGCCGCGTGTCCGACCCGCACCTGCAGGTGCTGTACCACAAGGCTTACGAGATCGACACCATCTGCCCCACGGTGCTCACCGAGCAATCGGTGTTCCGCGCACTGGCAAAGTAAAAAGCGAGGGAAGCATATGAAAGTTTGTATCGCAGGCGGCGGCAAGGTGGGCATGTATCTGGCCCAGAGCCTGCTGGCCCACCGCCACAAAGTGACCATCATTGAACCGCAGGAAATGCTGTGCCGTTCGCTGGCCGATTCGCTGGATATCCCGGTGATCTGCGGCGATGCCATCAGCTTTGACACCATGCGCACGGCCGACGTTGCCAGCTGCGATGCCTTTGTGGCCGTGACCGGTGCGGACGAGGATAACCTTGTGGCCTGCCAGATCGCAAAGCGGGAGTTTGGCGTGAACCGCACTGTGGCCCGGGCCTCCAACCCCAAGAATCGCGAGCTGCTGCACACCTTAGGCGTGGACACCGTAGTGTGCGGCACCGACAACCTGAGCCACATCCTTGAGCGCGAGATCGAGACGGATACCATCCGCCAGCTGCTCTCGCTGGGCGGCGGCACGGCCAGCCTGAACGAGATCCTGCTGCCGGAGAACTTCCTCTACGCAGGCAAGGCCATCATGGACATCCCCATCCCCGGCGATGCCATCCTGGTCAGCATCACCCGCGACACCGAGCTCATCATCCCCCACGGCAACACCATCCTGCTGCCGTGGGACCGCATCCTGCTCCTGACGCAGGATGACACCCTCCACCTGCTGACCGAGGCGTGGGGGCTCAGCGGCAAATGACCGAGCGGGAGCTGCGCCGCACGGCGCTGGTCATCCCGCCCAAGGGCCGGGCGGTGCTCTGCATCTGGGCAGTGGCAGCCGAGCTGTTCCTTGCGCCGTTCGCCTTCTGGCAGAGCGTGTCCGCCGGGGCGGTCTTCTGCCTGCTCTGGGCCATGCTCACGGCCCTGCTGCGGGCGCGGGCCTGCAGCTATGCTGCCGTGCTGGGGGAACACACCCTGACCATCTATGCCGGCATCACCTTTCCGGTGCGGCGGGTGGTGCCCCGCCGGGCCGTGACTGGCGTCCAGCAGTTCCGCTCGCCGCTGCTGCGGCTGGCCGGAGCCACGGTGCTGGTCATCTCGGCTCCCGGCGCACGGGTGCTGGTGCCTGCCGTGCCCGCCGCGCAGGCGGCAGCGCTGGCCTGTGCCCTTGCGGAGGACGCCCCATGACCGAACATCGTCTGCACCCCTTTGCCGCCCTGCGGGTCCTCCGCAAAACACTGGTGCTCTATCTGGTGCCGCTCCTCCGCGTGCTGTTTGAGCGCAACTGGGCGGCGCTGCGGGCAGCGCTCCGTCAGGATCTCATCCTCTTTCTGCTGGTCTGTGCGCTGAGCTGGGTCATCCTCCACGCGAGCAGCTGGTCTTTGGATGAAAGCGGCACCTTCTGCCTCCACTGGAAGCTCCTGTTCCGGTTCGACCGGACGGTGCGGGGCGCTTCGCTGGCAGCACTGACCATCGAGCGGCCGTTTTATTACCGGCTGGCCGGGGCCAGCCGGGTGACGCTCTATCCCGTGGGCGAGCCGAAACAGCGCACCCTGACCCTCTGCCTCCGCCGGGCCGATGCGCAGCATCTGGCCGACCAGCTGCTCCCCATCGAGGCCCCCAGCCTGCACCGGCCCAAAGGCGGCGAGCGGGCGGCGCTGGGGCTGCTGGGGGCCAACAGCCTTTCCACGCTGGCGCTCTTTCTGCTGGCCATCCGGCAGACGCAGCAGGGCCCGGACCGCTATGAGCTGGCCTTTGCGCAGATCAATTTTCTGGCCGGGCTGGCGGCGCGGTGGCTGCCCGCCGGTGCGGCCTGGCTGCTGGCCTTCTCCGGCTTTCTGCTGGGGTTGAGCCTGCTGCGCAGCTTTGTGCAGACGGTGCACTACGAGGTCTGGCACACCAGCACCCAGATCGGCAGCCGCGGCGGCTGGCTGGACCGGTTCGAGTGCCGGGTGAAGAGCGACCAGATCAGCTTTGCCGACGTCCGCCTTTCCCCCTTTGCCCGGCTGATGCGGCGCTGGCCGGTCTTCGTGACGGCGGGCAGCTGCTCCCCGGAGCTGCCGCTCTTCGTTTACCGTTCCGGGGAGGAAGCGCTCTTCCGGGAGCTTCTGCCCGAATTTCGGATGCCGCCGGACCTTCTGGCCCGGACGGAACAGCGCAGTCTCATCTTTTTTGCTCCCGCCGGAGCACCCTTTGCCCTCTGCGCCCTGCTCACCCTCATCTCCCGCTCCACCCTGCCCGGCCTGACCGTGACCCTGCTGTTCCCCACCCTTTTCTTTGCGGCGGGGCTGGCGGGCGGCGCGATGGGCTACCGGCGGGAGGGGGTCTGGCTGCGGGAGGGGCGTCTGACCCTGCGGCGGCAGCGGGGCATCTATCTGCACAGCATCTGCGTCTTCCATCCGGATATCTGCCTGACGGCCCGGCAGTCGCCCTGGGCCGTCAATGCAGACCGCACCAATCTGACCGTCGCCTTCCCCGGTTTTGTCCGGCTGACGGTACGCAGCATCCCGTGGCGGGACGCACAGAAATGTTTTGAATTTTTGGAAAGAAGTCGAATCTTATGATAAAAACGATCCTTTTTGATCTGGACGGCACCCTTCTGAACACCATCGACGACCTGGCCGATGCAGGCAACTGGGTCTGCGCTCAGCACGGCTGGCCCACCTTTACGGTGGAGCAGTTCAAGCACATGGTCGGCAACGGCATCCCGAAGCTGGTGGAGCGCTTTTCGCCCGCCGATGCCCGGTCGCCCGAACGGCTGGCCGCGACGCTGGCCGAGTTCACGGCCCGGTACGATGCCCACAAGGAAGACAAGACGGCTCCCTATCCCGGCATCCCGGAGCTTCTGGACGCCCTGAAGGCCGAAGGCATCCAGACCGCCGTCTTTTCTAACAAGGCAGACCCGCTCTGCGGAAAGATCATCGCACACTACTTCGGCACCGGTCGGTTCGAGCTTGTCCGGGGCAACCGCCCGAATGTGCCCACCAAGCCTGACCCCACCGGCGTCTATGCCCTGATGCAGGACCTCGGTGCAGAGGCCGCCAGCACCCTTTTCGTGGGCGACAGCGATGTGGATATCCTGACCGGCCACAACGCCGGTCTGCCCGCCATGGGCGCGCTCTGGGGCTTCCGGGGCGAAGCGGAGCTTACCGCAGCCGGAGCCGATGCGCTGGCCGCCGTGCCGATGGACATTCTGGAATTTGCCCGGAGAGGGTGATCTTTGTTTTCATAAAGTTTACGGGCAGTTCATTGCATTCCGGGGCCTTCTTTCTTATAATTTGATTCAAATTTGAATCACACCGGAATCATCTGGAGGTATCCCCCTATGGCAGCTGAAAAGAAAGCATCCCCCAATGTCGAGAGCCGACTGCGCCACAACATCCTGAAAATGCCGCAGGAGGTCTATCAGGCCAGCGGCATCGTCATCAACGGGCGGCGGCTGAAGAGCCTCGTCTTCACCACCGACCTCGCCATCATCCGCAACTGCGATGCCGACGCCGTCTTCGCCGTCTATCCGTTCACGCCTCAACAGGCCATCAGTGACGCCATCATCAAGGCCTCTTACATCCCGGTATTCTGCGGCGTGGGCGGCGGCACCACCCACGGTGTGCGCACCCTGAACCTGGCCCGCGACGTCGAGAGCCAGGGTGCCATGGGCGTCGTGCTCAACTCCCCCATTTCCGACCTGAATCTGCTGGCCGTCTCGCGGGTGGTGGACATCCCGGTCATCATCACCGTGACCAAGGCGGACACCGACATCCGTGCCCGCCTCGAATCCGGCGCGTCCATCCTGAATGTGGCTTGCAGCACCGACACGCCCCGCATCGTGAAAAAGATCCGCGATGCGTTCCCGGATGTCCCCATCATCGCCAGCGGCGGCAAGACCGGCGAGAGCATCTCGGCCACCATCGCCGCCGGTGCCAACGCCATCACCTACACTCCGCCGTCCCCGGCCATCCTGTTCAAAGAGATGATGGAAAAGTACCGGGAGTGACGGCACGGAAAACGCCCCATGTTCGAGCGGCTGCGGCAGTGCAGCCGCTCGTTTTTTCGGGCTGTACCGGAGATCTGAAAAAAATTTGATTTTTTTAGAAATAATTGTTGACAAACAGGCGAGTTCTGGATATAATAATAAAGCACCGTTCAAGTGCGCAAACAAAATATGGCGGCATAGCTCAGTTGGCTAGAGCATTCGGTTCATACCCGAAGTGTCACCGGTTCAAATCCAGTTACCGCTACCACTTTTACAGAGTTTCGCTAAGGTTAGGGGGACGGTCGTCCGCAGTAGTGGGCGATGGATGTCGGAGGTTTTAGCGAAGCTCTGTATTTCTAAGGCCCGTTGGTCAAGCGGTTAAGACACGGCCCTTTCACGGCTGTAACATGGGTTCGATTCCCGTACGGGTCATAAAAGCGTTCAAGCAAAGGCTTGAACGCTTTTATTTTTTGCCCGCACGGGAATCGAACAGGGCGGTGGTGCGAAGCACCGTAAGCAGTCAGCCCTGTAGGCTGTTGCTTAGCCCGCGGGTCCCAGCATACTAGGAATGTCTACGAGGCGAGACTGCCGTGAAGAAATCGTCCCCCATCAACAGCAAACACCCCGCTCGATCGTCTGCGTCAGCAAACGGTAAAGCGGGGTGTTTTCAACATCTTATTGCATTGCTGTGGAAAGCCGCGTGGTCAGCTCTCAGCCCTTCTTGTGGGTCGGGACCATGACCTCCAGGCCGCCCATGTAGGGCTGCAGGACCTTGGGGATGGTGACCGAGCCGTCGGCCTGCAGGTGGTTCTCCAGGAAGGCGATCAGCATACGCGGAGGTGCCACGCAGGTGTTGTTCAGAGTGTGGGCCAGATAGGTCTTGCCGTCCTTACCCTTGACGCGGATGTGCAGGCGGCGGGCCTGTGCATCGCCCAGGTTGGAGCAGGAGCAGACCTCGAAGTACTTCTGCTGGCGGGGGCTCCAGGCCTCGATGTCGCAGCTCTTGACCTTCAGGTCTGCCAGGTCGCCGGAGCAGCAGTTCAGCTGACGGACGGGGATCTCCATGTTGCGGAACAGCTCCACAGAGTTCTTCCACAGCTTCTCATACCAGTCGGCGCTCTCTTCGGGGCGGCAGACGACGATCATCTCCTGCTTCTCGAACTGGTGGATGCGGTAGATGCCGCGCTCCTCGATGCCGTGGGCGCCCTTCTCCTTGCGGAAGCAGGGGCTGTAGGAGGTCAGGGTCAGGGGCAGCGTTGCCTCATCGAGGGTCTGGTCGATGAAGCGGCCGATCATGGTGTGCTCGCTGGTGCCGATCAGGTACAGGTCCTCACCCTCGATCTTGTACATCATGGCGTCCATCTCCGGGAAGGACATCACGCCCTGCACCACGTTGCCGTGCATCATGAAGGGAGGGATGACATAGGTGAAGCCCTTGTCGATCATGAAGTCACGCGCATAGGCCAGAACGGCCTCGTGCAGGCGGGCGATGTTGCCCAGCAGATAGTAGAAGCCATTGCCGGCCACGCGGCCTGCGGCGTCCATATCAATGCCGTCGAAGCTCTCCATGATCTCGGTGTGGTACGGGATGGGGAAATCGGGCACGACGGGCTCACCGAAGCGCTGTGCCTCGACGTTGTAGGTGTCATCGGGGCCGATGGGCACGCTGGGGTCGATCATCTGGGGGATGGTGTACATGATCTCCTGGATGCGGGCTGCAAGCGTCGCCTCCTCGGCTTCCAGCTCTGCCATCTTGTCTGCGTCGGCCTTGACGGCGGCGTTGTTGGCGTCGATCTGCTTCTGCAGCTCAGCCTTCTGTGCCTCGTCGGTGCACTTCTTCAGCTGGCCGAACAGCGGGCCGTTGGCCTTGCTCAGCTTGTTGCGGGCAGCCTTGAGGGATTCGACCTCCTTCAGGCACTCACGGTACTTGGCGTCCTTCTCAACGACCTCGTCCACGAGGGGGAGCTTGGCGTCCTGGAACTTCTTCTTGATGTTTTCCTTGACCGCGTCCGGGTTCTCACGGACAAATTTGATATCAAGCATGATTTACTCTCCTTACTCTATTTCATTCGCGCGGGGGCGCATCGTCCCCGTGCCGTTCAAAGGCGGGAGCCCGCCCTCAATCGCATGATTGTTGATACTGGCCCAGCAGATTTGCAAAGGCCCGGAGCTGTTCGTCCGAATAGAAATGCACCGTCAGCCTGCCCTTGCCGCCATGATATGCGACGTTGACTTCGCTGCCCAGCACCTCTTTCAGGCTCTCCTCCACCTCCACCGGCAACGTGTCGATGGGGGCCGGTTCGGCGGGGCCTTTGGCGGGCCGTGCCAGCTTTTTGCAGAGCACTTCGGCCTGCCGGACGTTCAGTTCATGGTCGGCGATCATCTGCGCGGCCTGCTCCTGCAGCTCCGGCGTGGGCAGGCCCAGGATGACCTTGGCGTGGCCGGTGTTGAGGAAGCCGCTCTTGAGCAGCTCCAGCACGTTTTCCGGCAGGTTCAGCAGGCGCAGGCTGTTGGCCAGCGCACTGCGGCTCTTGCCCAGTTTCCGGGCGGCCTGCTCCTGGGTCAGGTCGCAGCGGGTCATCAGCTCACGGATGCCCATGGCCTCTTCCACCGGGTCCAGGTCTTCGCGCTGCAGGTTTTCCACCAGCGCGATCTCCATGGCCTGCTCGTCGGTGACGTCCTTCACGACGACCGGCGCTTCGGTCAGGCCCGCCATCCGGCAGGCCCGCCAGCGGCGCTCGCCTGCCACGATGAGGTAGCCGCCGGACACCTTGGGCCGCACCGCGATGGGCTGGATGAGGCCGTGTTCAGCGATGCTGGAGGCCAGCTCGGCCAGTGTCTCGTCATCAAAGGTCTTGCGGGGCTGGTCGGGGTCAGGCTCGATCTCCCGCAGCGGCAGGGTCTCGATCTTTGCATTGTCGGGCTCAAAGCTGGGCGAAACGTCCTCGAACAGACTTTCCAGCCCTCGGCCAAGGCCCCCTTTTTTCTTTGCCATCTCCTTATACTTCCCCCTGCTTTACTTCTTCCAGCGCATTTTTCGGTTCGACGGGTGCACTGCTTCCCTTGCCGCGCCGTTTGGCAGGCTCGTGCGGGCGGTTGTTCTTCACGAACTCAATGGCGAGGTCCATGTAGGCCTCGCTGCCCTTGCCCTTCGGCTCATAGAAATTGATGGGCTGGCCGTAGCTGGGCGCCTCCGAAATACGGATGGTGCGCGGGATGGTGGTCTTGTAGACCTTGGCCCCGAAGTACTTTTTGACCTGCTCCACGACCTGCATGGTCAGGTTCAGGCGGCCGGAGAACATCGTGAAGACCACGCCCTCAATGTCCAGATAGGGGTTGTACTTTTTGCGGATGGTCTTCAGGGTGCTGATGAGCTCAGACAGACCTTCCAGCGCATAATACTCGCACTGGATCGGGATCAGCACACTGTCGCAGGCGCACAGACCGTTCAGCGTCAGCAGGTCCAGGCTGGGCGGGCAGTCGATGAAGATGAAGTCATAGTCCTTCTGCACCTCGGCCAGCGCCTTGCGCAGGCGGCTCTCGCGGCCGGGCAGGTCGATCATTTCCAGGCTCGCGCCCGCCAGCCGGGTGTTGGAACCGATGACGTCGGTGCGGAACTCGGTGTTCCGGATGGCCTGCCGGGCGCTCGCCTCGCCGATGAGCATCTCATACGTCCCCAGCTCGACGCTCCGCTTGGGGATGCCGTAGCCGGTGGTGGTGTTGCCCTGCGGGTCCAGATCCACGATGAGCACCTTTTTGCCCAGCGCCGCAACACAGGACGACAGATTGACGGCCGTGGTCGTTTTGCCCACGCCGCCTTTTTGGTTTGCAACTGCAACTATTTTTGCCACGCGCGTTTTCTTCCTCTCAGGAAAACTTTTTGTTCCACATGGAACATTCGAGGTCGGGCCGCCGTTTTCCCGTCTGCGGACCCCTTTGTTCTTTAGTATAGCACATCAGCGCGGCTTTTTGAACCCGATTCTTTATAATTTTACGCGAAAGCGGCCCCGCATTCGCAGATTTTGCTTCCTCCGTTCGATTTTTTCAAATTCTTTCGCTTCCGGCGCGTCTTTGCTGTTGTTTTTTCGGCTCCGGATGTTCCACATGGAACATTCCCTCCCCTATTTCTGGGCCGCAGCGGTGGGGATACGGACGGTGTACTCAATGTAGCCGTCCCGCTCCTCACGGTGGGCGGTGGCGGGCACGCCATTGTCGGTCATCAGGCGGATGGCGTGGTCGATGGTGTTCACAAAGATGCGCACATCCTTGACCATCGAGATGCGGTGCTTGCCCTGCGACGTCTCGTTCAGCAGTTGGTCGATGTAAAGGTCGGTCGCGCGGGCGTTCATCTTCCGCTTGGCGATCATGATGAGAGCTTCGCTGCGGCGGTTCTCCGGCAGGCGGAGGACGGCCCGCGCGTGGCGCTCGGTCAGGCCGTTGTCCAGAATGAACTGCCGCTGGTCCCCTGTCAGCTGCAAAAGGCGGAGCTTGTTTGCCAGAGTCGGCTGTGCCATCCCCAGCCGTTTGGCCGCTTCGGCCTGCGTGCAGTCCCACAAAACCATCACGTCCCGCAGGCCCTGCGCCTGCTCAAATGGGTTCAGGTCTGCCCGCTGCAAATTTTCGAGCAGGCCAAGCGCGGCGGTGCGCTGGTCGGTGAAGTTGCAGACGATGGATGGGATGGTCTCCATCTTCGCCAGCTTGCAGGCGCGGAGCCGCCGCTCCCCCGCAACCAGTTCATAGCCGCTGTCGGTCTTCCGCACCGTGATGGGCTGCAACAGACCGTTTTCCCGGATGCTCTGGGCCAGCCCCGCAAGCTCCTGCTCATCGAAGGTCGTGCGCGCCTGATACGGCGAGGGATGGATGTCTTCCACCGGGAGCTGCACGATCTTTCCAGCGGATCTTCTACGTTCAAACATAAGAATGCCCCTTTCACCAAAGTATGCGCTTGTTTTCAACAATTTCTCAGGAAAAGGTGGAAAACAAGCCTCGTTCCATCCCCAGTGTACCAGAAAACAAAACACCCTGCCAGAAGTTTCGTTCGGCAGGGTGCTTCAATTTTATTTCGATATTTCGTTATTTCAGCGGCGATTTTGCGATTTTTCCACCATTTCTGGGGTACGCTGTCGGAGTTTGCGAAATCTTTTTGCAGAGGATGAGGGTGCGGGTGTCGCCGCCAGGCAAATGCAGGGTGCGGGTCTCCTGATACGCGCCGCCCAGCTTCCGGATGGCGCCGCGGGCTGCCGCAAGTTCCTCCTCACCGGAAGCGCCCTTCATTGCCAGAAAGCTGCCGCCGACCTTGACCAGCGGCAGGCAGTATTCGGCCAGCATCGGCAGAGCCGCCACCGCGCGGGCCGAGGCAAGGTCGAACTGTTCCCGCCAGCTCTTGCGGGCTGCTTCCTCAGCGCGTTCCTTGGCGAACTCCACCCCGGTCAGGCCCAACTGGCCGCAGGCATATTTCAAAAACTCCACCCGCTTGCCGGTCGGCTCCATCAGGGTCAGTTCCAGTTCCGGTTTATAGATCTTGGTCACGATGCCGGGGAAGCCTGCCCCTGCGCCGACGTCCACCATCTTCCCTGCCACTTCCGGCTGCGCGGCAAAGAGCAGGCTGTCGAGGAAGTGCTTGTCCTCGATGCCCTCCGGGTCGGTGATGGCGGTCAAGTTGACCTTCTGGTTATACTCCACCAAAATCTCTGCAAAGGCGTCCAGCTGGTCGAGCTGGGTCCCGGTCAACGCAATGTTCCACGTGGAACACTTTTCTTCCAGTCTGTTTTTGTCGATCATCGTTTGTTCCTTTTCGTTTCAGGTGTTTCGCGTGTTCGGACGGGTCATTCCCCGGTGAGCTTTACGTAGGTCGGCGCATGGTGGACTCTCCTTTTAGGAGAAGAGGCCCTGGCATTCTCTCTCAATCTTTCCGGGGGCCTGCAGCCAGCGCGATGCTGAGCTGCGCCACATCCGAGGGCGACACGCCGGGGATGCGCCCTGCCTGCCCCAGATTCTTCGGGCGGATGCGCGCCAGCTTCTCGCGGGCTTCCAGCGTCAGGCCGGTCAGGGCCTCATAGGCGAAACCTTCCGGGATGAGCGTCTTTTCATGGCGGGCCACGTCGCGGATCATCCGATCCTGCCGGGCAATGTAGCCCGCATACTTGATCTCCGTCTCCAGCCGCTCGGCCAGCATGGGGGTGATCTCCTCCCCCCAGCCGATGACGCCCGCGAGGAGCGGATAGGAGATCTCCGGGCGGCGCAGCAGCTCTTCGGCGATGCCGCCCTCCGCTGCCGGGGCCAGACCCGCCGCTTCCATCGCGGCCCGCAGATCGGCGGTGCGCAGATGCGTCTCGTGCAGGCGGCGGCGCTCTGCGTCCAGAATGGCCTGTGTGTGCTGGTATCTGGCCCAGCGGTCATCCTGCACCAACCCATAGTCCCGGCCGATGGGGGTCAGGCGCTGGTCGGCGTTGTCCTGCCGCAGGGTCAGCCGGTATTCGCTGCGGCTGGTCATCATGCGGTAAGGGTCCATGACGCCCTTGGTCACAAGGTCATCCACCAGCGTACCGAGGTAGCTCGTATGACGCGGCAGAATGAGCTGTTCTTTGCCCAGTGCATTGCGGGCGGCGTTCAGGCCGGCCAGCAGCCCCTGCGCAGCCGCTTCCTCGTAGCCGGAGGTGCCATTGAACTGCCCCGCACCGTACAGACCGCGAACGTTCTTGCTCTCCAGCGTTGCTTCCAGACTGGTGGGGTCCACACAGTCGTATTCGATGGCGTAGGCCGGACGCATGATCTCGATGTTCTCAAACCCTTTGATGCTCCGGTAGAAGGCGTTCTGCACATCTTCCGGCAGGCTGCTGGAAGCACCCTGTAAATACATCTCCTCGGTGTTCTCGCCGCAGGGCTCCACAAAGATGGGGTGGCGGTCCTTCCCTGCAAAGCGGACGACCTTATCCTCGATGGAGGGGCAGTAGCGCGGGCCGACGCCCTCGATCATGCCGCCGTAGAGCGGGCTGCGCTGAATGTTGTCCAGAATGATCCGGTGCGTCTCCGGGTTGGTGTAGGCGATCCAGCATTCCACTTTGTTGTGCATGGGCGCATCGGTCAGGAAGCTGAAGGGCTGCAGCTCATGGTCCGGGTCGCCGGGCTGGCATTCCAGCTGGGAGAAGTCGATGCTGCGCCGGTGGACACGGGCCGGGGTGCCGGTCTTGAACCGACGCAGCGGCAGGCCCGCTGCCTTCAGGCTCTCGGTCAGGGCATTGGCGGCGTGCATCCCGTCCGGGCCGGAGGCATACCACGCATCGCCCACAAAGATCTTGCCGCCGAGGTTGGTGCCCGTAGCGATGACCACACATTTGGCCCCATACTCGCCGTTCAGCTGGGTCACAACCCCCTTCACATGGCCGTCCTCCACCTCGATGGAGACGACCTCCGCCTGATGGATGGCCAGACCCGGCGTCAATTCCAGCGCATGTTTCATATATTCGTGGTAGCGCTTGCGGTCGGTCTGGACGCGCAGCGCATGGACCGCCGGGCCCTTTCCCTTGTTCAGCATCCGGCTCTGCAGATAGGTGGCGTCCGCCGCCAGGCCCATCACGCCGCCAAGAGCATCCAATTCACGTACCAGCGTTCCTTTTGCAGTTCCACCAATGCTGGGATTGCAGGGCATATTGCCGATGGCATCCAGGCTCATGGTGAACACCGCCGTCTTCGCGCCCAGCGTCGCAGCCGCATGGGCCGCCTCAATGCCCGCATGGCCTGCGCCGATCACAATGACGTCATAATCTCCTAAATGGTTCATTTTTACTTTCCCACACAAAATCGTTCAAATACTTCGTTGATGACCGCTTCCGACGCATTTTCGCCGGTCAGATCACACAGGGCATCCAGTGCATCGTCCACGCAGACCGATACGGCATCCAGCCCGAACCCGCCCGCTGCGGCCTCCAGCGCACCGGCGACCGCTTCCCGCGCACGGGTGGCGGCGGCAAGCTGCCGCTGCCCCGAAAGGCTGGCAGCGTGGGGGTCGATCTGGTTCGTGCCCAGCAGCCGCGCCACCGCCGAGGCGATGAGCTTCCGTGCCCCCTCCTCCTGGCAGCAGACCGGCAGCACCATCGCGAAATCGGGCGCGATGACCTCCGCGTCGAACCGGGTCGGCTTGTCCTCCTTGTTGATGAGGGCAATGGCCGGGCGGCCCGCACACTTCCGGGCCAGCGCAAGGTCCTCCCGCGTCAGCGGCTCCGAACCGTCAAAGACGGCAAGCACCAGCCCGGCCTCGTCCAGCTTCTTCCAGCTGCGGCGGATGCCCTCGGCCTCGATGACGTCTTCGGTATCCCGCAGTCCGGCGGTGTCGAAGAGGTTCAGCCGGATGTCGCCCAGCCGGACGGCCTGTTCCACCACGTCGCGGGTCGTGCCCGCCACCGGGGTCACGATGGCCCGGTCGAACCCGGCCAGCAGGTTCAGCAGGGTGGATTTTCCCGCATTGGGTCGGCCCACGATGGCACAGTCCACGCCTTCGCGCAGAACGGCCCCGGCATCGTAGTTCCGGATGAGGACATCCAGCTCGTCCTTCACGCTGCCCAGCACGGCTTGCAGATGGGTCTCGTCCAGCTCCGGCACATCTTCCTCCGGGAAATCCACCCACGCGGCCAGATGGGCCTGTAAGCTGGTCAGGGCCTCTTTTTCGGCGGCGATCTTTCTGGCCAGTGCCCCGCCCAGCGAAGCATTGGCCAGCGCGGCGCCCTGTCTGCCATCCGCAGACACCAGATCCATGACGGCCTCGGCCTGGGTCAGGCTGAGCTTGCCGTTCAGAAAGGCGCGGCGGGTGTATTCGCCCGGCGCGGCAGGCGCAGCCCCGGCCTCGATGCAGCTTTCCACCAGCCGCCGGGCCACAGCGCTGCCGCCGTGGCAGCTCAGCTCCACCACGTCCTCGCCGGTGTAGCTGTGGGGTGCCCGGAAAAAGAGGGCGACCCCCTCATCGAAGGCGTCCTCCCCTTCCAGAAATGTTCCGAACAGGGCGGTGTAGCCCTTGGCCCCGGCCACGGTCCGGTCCGGGTTCGCGGGGCGGAACACCCGCGCCGCCACGGCGTAGCTCTCCGGCCCCGAAAGGCGCACCACGGCAATGCCGCCCGCCCCCGGTGCTGTTGCAATGGCTGCAATGGTCGAATCCTGCATCTGTGTCCCCTCCCGCTGGTTTGAATCAAAATTTATTGTACCACGAACCGACGAAAAAGGGAAGTTTTTCTTCGCAGGCGGCCTGTGTGCAAAACAAAAGCTGCCCCTTCCCGGCAGTTTTCCACCAGAAATGGGCAGCATGGTTCAAAACTCAGCGATCAGATCTCGATCTTGCCGAAGCTGAAATCGGCGAAATCGTCCACGCGTTCGGTGCGCTTGGGTGCTACGGGTGCCGCATCCTCCGCGTCGCGGGGCGCATAGGTGCGCTCCGGCACACTGGAGCCGCGGCCGCCGCGGCTGCCTGCCGGGCGGGGTCCACTGCGGTAGCCGCCGCGATTGCTGCCATTGCGGTCGCCATTCCGGTTCCCGCGATAGCCGCCATTCCGGTTTCCACCGTTCCGGCGGCCGTTGCCGCGCGGGCGGCGCTCGCCGTAGGTGTTGTCGGTCTGGGCATCGGGTGCCGTGGAGTAGATGACCACACGGCGGTCACGGCCTTCGCCCTTGCTCTCGCTGCGGACGCCCTCCATCTTGCCGATGGCAGAGTGGATGATGCGGCGCTCGTAGGGGTTCATCGGCTCCATGGCAAAGCTGCGGCCGGTCTTGCGGACCTTGGCACCGATGCGCTGCGCCAGAGCGGTCAGGTCACTCTCGCGCTTGTCGCGGTACCCGGCCACATCCAGACCCAGCTTGATGTAATCGCCTTCCAGACGGTTGGCCACCAGGCTTGCCAGATAGGACAGGCTCTCCATGGTCTCGCCGCGGCGACCGATGAGGGCACCCAGCTTCTCGCCATCCAGACGGATGATGGTGGCTTCGCCCTTCTGCACGGCGCTGAAGGTCACGTCATTGACGCCCATCCGGGTGATGACTTCCTGCAGATATTCCACAGCGGCCTTGACCTTGCTGTTCTCTTCGATGTTGATGGGCACTTCCACCTCTTCGGCTTCCTCTGCTGGAACAGCCTCTGCAGCCGGTGCAGCCTCCTCAGCCTTGGGTTCCTCGGCCGGAGCAGCTTCCTCCGCAGCGGGTGCGGCAGGCACTTCCACCTTCTCCTCTACGGGAGCAGCTGCCGGTGCCTCTGCGGCGGCGGGTGCCTCCGGAGCCTTGGGGGCATCGGGCTCTTCCACGCTGACCCGCACCTTGGCAGGGGTCAGTTTCAGGCCCAGGAATCCCGTCTTCTGCGGCATTTCCAGCACTTCGTAGCTCACATTCATATCCTCAGCCTGCACACCCAGCAGGGCGCAGGCCTTTGCGCGGGCTTCATCAACCGTCTTGCCGGTTGCTTCCTGAGTACGGATCATAACCGTTATTCCTCCTCTTTCTTGTTCAGCTCACTCAGCGGAACGGTGCGCTCGTCCTTGTAGCGCTCTGCGTCCAGCTGGCGGGCATACTCCAAGCGGCGCTTGTTCATCTCGCTGGCGGAGATGTTCTTCTCGACCGTCGTGCCAGTCTTCTCGTCCGTGACCTTGATGGTGGTGCTCTTCACACCGCGCTTCTGCTCCTTTTTGCGGGCTGCCATCTCCGCCAGAACTTCAGCCTTCACCTTTTCGGGGTCGTAGATCTTCTTCATGATGATGCTCTGCACAGTCATGAGGATGTTGGAGACGACATAGTACAGGGAGAATGCGCAGGGGACCGTGAAGCAGAAGAACAGATACATCAGCGGCATCATATACATGGTCAGCTTCATGCTGCCCTGCATCTGCTGGCCGGAGGCCTTCATGCTGATGTGGGTGGAGATAAACATGGTCACGATGGCCAGGACGGGGAAGATCAGCAGGGGCAGGTTCTCTGCGGCCAGGCTGTACTGAGGCACACGGGTCAGGTCAATGCCGAAGAAATCCATGTGCTGGCCGAACTCGGTGATGGTGCTGACCTGATCCGGGGTGAAGCAGCTGGTGACGGTGCTCTCGCCCGCAATGACCTGCGCGATGATGTTGGTGTCGCGGGTCACGGTGGTGAAGCTGATGCCAAGGGTCGTCAGGGCCTCACCGGCAGCGGTCAGGGCATCGGCACCGATGTGGAAGATGCGCTGCAGCGGGCGGTACACGACCTCGATGACGCCGAACATGACCAGGAAGTTGACCAGCATGGGCATACAGCCTGCGGTGGGCTTGTAGCCCTGCTCCTGCAGCTTCATCAGCTCTTCCTGCTGCTTGTCGGGCTTGTCGCGGTACTTCTTCTGGATGTCGGCGACCAGAGGCTGGTAGGCGGACATCCGGGCCATGCTCTTCTGCTGGTTGATCTGCAGCGGGATCTTGACGAGCGTGATCAGCAGGGTGAACAGGATGATGTCCCAGCCATAGTTCGGGATCAGCTTGTAGATCCACTCCATTACATAGCCGAGAGGCCAGCCGAGGATGTATAAAGGATTCATATCTTCGTCCATTCTGCCCCGCCTGTGGCGCGGGACGATAAATTTTTTATGAGAAGGACACACCGCCCACAGTTCGGTGCGTCACAAGAAGCAAACCTCTCCGTCTCGCTTTGCCCGCCAGGCCGTGCTGGCTGAAAAAGCGCGACGGTTTTTCAGGAGCGATGGCTCCGTCTGGCCCGGAAGAGCCGTGCGGCCGAGAGCTTCCGCTCCGGGCTGACCCACCTTCCCTTCGGGGGGACGGGGTCATATCCCCAGCGGCCCAGCGGATTGCACCGGGCGATGCGGGCCGCGCCCAGCAGCAGCCCTTTCAGGCAGCCATGGGTCTGGATGGCCTCCAGCGTGTACTGGCTGCACGAAGGCGAAAAGCGGCAGCTGCGCCCAAGGCCGGGGCTGATGAAGCGCTGGTAGAATCGGATGGGCGCGCAGAGCGCGTTCCGACATCCCTGCGAAAGGCTCATTCCTGCGGGGCCGGCTTCTGAGCCGGCGGAACGGTGGCCGGGGGCTTGGCTCCCGGCTGTTTGGCCTTGTCCGGCAGACCGGCCTGTGCAAAGAGTTTGGCCACCACTTCGCTGAGCTGCCAGCTCTTGAGGTGCGGGGTGATGCCCCGCGCCACAAACACGAGATCGTAGCCGCCGATGTTGTAGTCCAGATGCTCGTCGATGGCCGCCTTCATCACGCGGCGGGCGCGGTTGCGCTGCACGGCATGGCCGATCTTTTTGGTGGCCGTCAGGCCCACGCGGGTCTTTTTGCCGCGGGTCTTGAGGACGTACAGCACCAGCGCCGGGTTCACATAGGACTTGCCGCGGGCATACACGCGGCCATATTCGCTGTTGCGGCGGATGGGACGATAGCGCACTCCTTCGGCGCCTCCTTTTCTGGTAAAATCGGGTACTCTGCCCAAAAGGCAAAGTTCAAAATCAGTATAGCAAAAAAACGCCGACATGAAAAGCCTGTCCGGACGTTTTTTGTGCCAAATCTTCGGAATATTTTTTAGTCAAACCGCGCGAAAATAAAAAAGAAGACCGCCAATTCGATATCAGCGGCCTTTTGTGCGCATGTTCAATTCTGCGCCGGACCCATTGCTCAACGCAGCTGGATCAGACGGTCAGGCTCTTGCGGCCCTTTGCACGGCGAGCATTGATGACCTTGCGGCCGTTCTTGGTGCTCATGCGGGTCAGAAAGCCATGAACTTCCTTGCGCTGACGCTTCTTGGGCTGAAAAGTTCTCTTCATGG
>OODI01000477.1_pt1 | contig 18238 bp, 8 predicted proteins | sample 1671141 | NCBI WGS metagenome assembly OODI01 (sample SAMN06348126, study PRJEB24527) | human gut metagenome | biome: human gut; feature: ankylosing spondylitis patient; material: feces | host: Homo sapiens | place: China | collected 2015-10 | reverse complement strand
CAAGTGGAAAATTTGAAAACATCCTTTTGCCAGTTAACCGAGGAGGCAGCAATTTGTTTGTCAATTCTCTGTTGGAAGATGCCGCCCGACAATGTATCTGGATCGGGATGGAAGGTTATCTCTTCCAATACAATCCCACTACAGGAGAGATGAAGGCGATAGAGGTATTTCATAACAACTCCATCAAATCACTGGCACTGGACGGAGATGAAAATTTGCTGGCAGGTACAGACAACGGACTTTATGTGTACCAGAATGACAAAGAACCTTTGCAGCATATCATTCACGATTCACGCAATATCCAGTCACTAACCAACAATATTATCTGGAACATATTCTCGGATCAGGAACATAATATCTGGCTGGGAACAGATTATGGCATTTCCCTGTCACGCTATAACAGTGCGCTGCAATTTGTACCGATTTCTCAAATCACAGGCACGGGAGACGGAAATCAGTTCTATTCCCTGTTCCGGGATTCTAAAGGATTCTATTGGTTCGGAGGTACAAACGGAGTGATCCGGTTCACCCATCCGGCAGGCAATAAACACGATGCTATCTGGTATAGAATGGGGGATAAAAACTATCCGTTATCCCACAACCGGATACGGCACATCTACGAGGATAGAGAACAGCAGTTATGGATAGCCACAGACGGAAGTATCAACCGCTATGACTATAATACCCATCAATTTGTACACTACAACATCGTAGACAGTACAGGAACTTATAATACCAACTGGGCTTATTACCTGTTTGAAGATACTGACGGGAAGCTTTGGATCGCCACCTGTCTCGGAGGTATCTTTGTTGTGGACAAACATAAACTGATACAATCTGCCGGAAGATCGTATGTAGCCGATCAAAATTATTCCATCCATAATGGGCTGTCGGGGATGTTCATTAATCAGATTGTCCCTGATGCGGAAGGTAATGTATGGGTATTGTTATACAACAGCAAAGGGATAGACAAAATCAATGCCCGTACGCGACAAGTGACAAAGCTGTTTGCCGATGAATTAAGTGGCGAGAAGAGCCCGAACTACCTTTTACGGGATGAAGACGGCATGCTTTGGGTAGGATTTCACGGAGGAGTGATGCGTATCAATCCCAAAGACTCGAGTCAGCAAAGTATCTCTTTCGGCAATTTCAGCAATAACGAGATTCTGTCTATGACCTCTGTAAAAGAACATATCTGGATTTCCACCACTAACGGACTCTGGATCATCGACCGGAGAACAATGGATGCCCGCCAGCAAAGCCTGACGGATAAACGTTTCACCAGTCTCATGTTTGATCCGGAAGATGGAAATATCTATCTGGGAGGTGCAGACGGGTTCGGCATATCCCGTCCCGAAATACAAGCCATGAGTCAGCCGGAACACTCCATTTTACTGACTGCCTTATATATCAACAATCAACTGATGTCTCCGCATACCGGAGAGAATATTCCTAACATCCGCTATACCGATGCTATCGAACTAAAATACGACCAGAACAACCTGGCTTTCGAACTTTCAGACCTCCCCTACTCGCTGGAAGAAAAACATGAATTCGTCTACCGGCTGGAAGGTATGGACAAAGAATGGAATTTCCTGCAATCCAACACGAATCGCATTACGTATAGTAATCTGGGTTATGGGGATTATCAGCTGGTAATCAGCAAAGTGGAAAAGAGCGGTTCTCCTTCCGAGCATCCATATATCCTGAATATTAAAATTCTCCCTCCATGGTATTACACACTTTGGGCAAAGATAGTCTACATTCTTTTATTCTTGAGCCTCATTGCCTGGGTTATCAACTTTTTTCGTGTCAAGAACCGTCTGAAAATGGAACGGATGGAAAAAGAGAAGATTCTGGAGCAATCACGCCAGAAAATGGCTTTCTTTACCAATTTGTCTAATGAATTAAAGACACCACTTAGCCGGATTATCGCTCCTGTCAGCCAATTGCTCCCCGTTGCAGAAGAAGTGCATGAGAAACAGACACTGGAGGAGGTGCAACGTAATGCAATGAAAATAAACTCATTGATTCATCAGGTATTAAACTTCAACCGGATAGAGGATAATAAAGATTCACTGCTGATTTTGTCGCGCATCGAACTTGTGTCATTCAGCCGTAGCCTGTTTTCCGTCTATGAGGAAAACAAACAGCTCACATTCCATTTCGAGACGAATAAAGCCAAGATTTATGCTGATATGGATGCCATCAAACTTGGAGTGATTTTAGATAATCTGCTTTCAAATGCCGTCAAATTCACCCCGGATGGCGGAAGCGTCCGTCTGTCTCTTTTCTATCGTGAAGAAACGGGATTGTTGGATATCTGTGTTTCAGATACAGGAAGCGGAATCCCGCAACAAGATATTCCATATATCTTCCAGCGCTTTTTCCAGTCTCCACATTCCGGCAATAAGGAAGGTACGGGTATCGGACTTTATCTGGTCAAGACTTATACGGAACTTCATGGCGGTCACATTAACGGAGTCACCTCGAACGAAGGAAAAGGAACTTCCATTGGCCTGAATATCCCTGTCATCGCCGTAGAGAAAGAAGAGATTCCGGCGACACAGGTGAAAAAGCAGTTGGAATCGTTGCCTGTTCTTAAACCAATCGAAGCAGAATCTCAAGATGAGAAATTTCTGTCGAACATTATCCGCCTGATTGAGGACCATCTTTCTGAATCGGAATTGAATGTGAACGCACTTTGTGAATTATCCGGTATCAGCAATAAGCAGATTTACCGAAAAATCAAACAGCTGACCGGAATGTCTCCAGTGGAATACATCAAATCGATCCGGATGAAAAAGGCGGCCATGTTGTTGCAACAAAAGAAATTTACCGTTGCCGAAGTGATGTACATGGTAGGCTTTTCCAATCACTCTTACTTCTCCAAATGTTTTCAGGCAGAATTCGGAAAAACTCCACGTCAGTACCTTAATGAAGACCTGTAGAGGCATTTTGGGGCATTTCGTCCTATTTTTATCCTTATATGTCCAATCTGTGCTTTTATTGAAATGACCAATAAATTACTTTTGTTGCTGTCAATAAACCGATAAATTTGATAGCATGAAAAGACTATTGATCCTTACCTTTATTTGTTTGATATCTGCCTTTGTCAAAGTGCAGGGCAAATCATCCTCTACACCTATTATATATATAGATGGAAATGGGGTGATGCGTTGGAGTGACACCCGCCGGGAGGCTTCCTTTTTCGGTGTTAATTATACGCTGCCTTTCGCCCATGCTTACCGTGCCATTGGATATTTGGAACTGGACCGCAAAGCTGCTATAGACAAAGATGTATATCATATCTCCCGTCTGGGACTGAATGCTTACCGTATTCATTTATGGGATGTGGAACTGACAGACGGACAGGGAAATCTCCTCGAAAACGAGCATCTCGACTTGATGGACTACCTGATTGCCAAACTCAAAGAACGCAATATTCATATTGTGATTACCGCGCAGACCAACTTCGGGAACGGATATCCCGAACGAAACATACAGACGGGCGGCTTCTCCTATAAATATGATAAATGCGATATGCACTCCCACCCGGAAGCTATCGCTGCACAAGAAACCTATCTTCATGGTTTGGTGAAGCACGTCAATCCATATACGGGGTTAGCTTATAAAGACGATCCCTCCATTGTTGGATTCGAAATCAATAATGAACCTTGTCATTCCGGTACGAAGGAAGAGGTAAAAGCCTATATTAACCGGATGCTGAAAGCGATCAATAAAACAGGAAACCGCAAATCTGTATTCTATAATGTAAGCCACAACGGATATGTAGTAGAGGCTTATTACGAAACTGCCATTCAGGGAACTACTTATCAATGGTATCCCATCGGACTGGTATCCGGACAGACACAGCAGGGAAATTTCCTTCCCTATATAGACCGCTATGATATTCCCTTTTCCGATAAAGTGAAAGGATTCGATAAGAAAACACGGATGGTATATGAGTTCGATCCGGCAGATATCATGTATTCTTATATGTATCCGGCCATGGTACGTACTTTCCGTACAGCAGATTTTCAATGGATTACCCAGTTTGCGTATGATCCGATGGATATTGCTTATGCCAATACGGAATATCAAACTCATTTCTTGAATCTTGCCTATACGCCTCATAAAGCTATCAGTATGAAGATAGCCGCCGAAGCTGCACGCAGTCTGAAAAGAGGTGAATCATACGGCAGTTATCCACAGGACACTTTATTTGGTGACGGTTTTCGTGTCAGTTATACAGAGGACTTGAGCGAATTAAATAATGGAAAGAAATTCTATTATTCCAATCATACCAACACCCAGCCCAAAGATGCGTCACAACTTGTTTCCATTGCCGGTTGTGGCAGTTCTCCGATCATTCATTATGAGGGAACAGGTGCTTATTTCATGGATTGCCTCGAACCGGGAGTCTGGAGACTGGAAGTGATGCCGGACGCGGTAGTGGTGAACGATCCGTTTGCCAAACCGTCACTCGATAAAGAAGTGGTTACCATTGCTTATGGTGCTTGGGACATGGCTCTTCAAATACCTGATTTAGGGATGGAATTTACCTTTACGGCCCTCAATCAAGGAAATCAGCAGAAAGGAGATGTGACAGACGGGATTATCCGCGGACTTTGTCCGGGTACCTATCTGCTGAAACGTAAAAACTGTACGCCCAAACAGAACTGGCAGGCAGACTCTCAATGGAATTCCATCCGCATCGGAGAATATGTGGCTCCTGCTCCACGTGTGACGGATTATAAAGTCGTTCATACTCCATCGGCAACCACTGAAGCAAATAAAGATTTGACGATTAGTGCACAGGTGGTAGGAACCGAATTCCCGGATTCTGTGATTATCTACACCGATAAGATATCTTTTTGGAATGAGCACAATCCATATATCAAGATGAAACATACAGGCGGATATACCTATCAGGCAACGATACCCGCTAGAGAAATAAAGGATGATTGTTTCAGGTATAACATCATCGTATGCCGGGGCAACAGCACTCGCACTTATCCCACAGGAAATTCCGGTTACAGGAATTCATCATCGGGAATAAAGGGAAATCCACTGGACTGGAATTATACTTCCGGAGCCTATTGGACTACTCGTGTTGTTGCCCCAGATAGTGCGATACCACTATTGACTATTACGGACGCAGATAGCCGGATAGAAGCATACACGCTTCCCGAATGGAATGATCTCCAACGTACTTTGGTTGATTCTTCTCCGGTGGAAAAACCTTTGCTCCGGTTCCGGTTTACTCCTAAAGGAGAAAATCCGCACTATTTCCTCCGCACGTTCGTAAAGAACCTGATTGAAGAAAGAAAAGAAAGAGTAAAGGATTGTAGCGTTCTCTGTATCCGGGTAAATCGCACGAAAGCACTTCCGGAAGGATTCAGTGCCGGTTTCGTAACGTCAGACGGATATACTTATAAAAGCCCTTGTCCTGCTCCATCATCGGAGGGAATCATACGGATACCGTTGAAAGATTTACGCCAGACAGACACGGTACTGCTGCCGATAGCTTATCCGACATTCTTGAAACAGTATTTCCATCCGGAAACGGAAATCGCTTTTCTACCGGAAAAGATTGAGAAGCTGGAGCTATCAATGTCAGGAAACAAGAAAGAGTTAGTTGAAATTGAACTAGGAAATATCTGGCTGGAATAATCGTTCTTAAAGTTCCCCGTTGTCGAAGCCTTTGTTCCTCGGTGAGGAAAGGGTCGTTCATCGGTGAGGAACAAGGTCTTCCTCGGTGAGGAACAAATCTTTCGTCTGAACCACGTCTGAAGCCTTCTGAAAGGGGGTAGCAAACGGAAGGGACAGAAAGAGAAAAGCCGCTGATTTTTAAATAAAAAGTAAAAATAAATCTATTATCAATAACACATTAATTATGAACAGGAATATCTTAAATCTACGCCATCTGACTGTACTACTTATGTTGTGTACAGCCTTTTTAGGAGGCATCATTCCTGCCTTCGCCCAACAAGGAGGCAAGAAAATCACCGGACAAGTGATTGACGAGAACAAGGAACCGATGATCGGAGTAAGTATCCTCATTGTCGGTACTTCTACCGGAACAGTGACCGATTTCGACGGTAATTATACACTCAATGTGCCACAGGGCAGCAAAGAGTTGCAATTCTCTTATGTAGGATATGAAACAAAGGTAGTACCAGTTCCTGCCAACAGTACTACTTTGAATGTCCAGTTGAGAAGTGATTCACAGGTATTGAGCGACGTTGTAGTAATCGGCTATGGTACGCAGCGTAAAAGTGACCTGACAGGTTCGGTAACTAACGTCAGCAGCAAGGACTTCAACATGGGATTGGTCAGCTCTCCCGAGCAACTGATTAATGGTAAGATTTCCGGTGTGCAAATCATGTCCAACAGTGGTTCTCCCACTGCGGGAAGCACGATCCGTGTGCGTGGTGGTGCTTCACTGAACGCTAGTAATGACCCTTTGATCGTACTGGACGGCGTTCCTTTGGAACAGGGAGGCATCAGCGGTAATGACGGGAATTTCCTTAGCCTCATCAACCCGAACGATATTGAAAGTATGACCATTCTGAAAGATGCTTCTTCGACTGCCATTTACGGTTCGCGTGCATCCAACGGGGTTATTCTGATTACTACCAAGAAAGGTAGTTCGGATAAACTGAAATTTACTTTCAGTACGACCAACTCTGTACAAACCCGCACCAAATTGGCAGATATGTTGAGCTACGATGAATTTGTCAATACCATCCAAAGCAAAGGAACCGATGCGCAACGGGCGTTACTCGGCACGGCACACACGGATTGGAACGATGAAATCTATCAGAATGCATTCGGTACGGACAATAATCTAAGTGTTGCTGGAAAGATTACCAAAAACTTACCTTTCCGTGCATCTATCGGTTACTACAACCAGAGTGGTTTATTACGTACTGACAACGCGGAGCGTTACACCGGAAGCATCACACTGAATCCGTCTTTCTTTAAAGACCACTTAAAACTGAATATCAATGCTAAAGGTTCTATCAATAAGAACACATTTGCCAATACAAGTGCCATTTGGGCTGCTTCGACCATGAATCCTACCATTCCAGTATATTCGGGTCTAGACACATTCGGCGGATATACAGAAGCGATTGACAACACCGGTGCTCCCGTGAACGGAGCAGTCATGAATCCGGTGGGACTTCTCAATATGAATGACTCACAAAGTACAGTAAAACGTTTTATCGGAAACATTGATGCAGACTATCGTCTTCACTTTTTCCCCGATTTGAAGTTGCATGCTACGTTAGGTTATGACTATGCACAAGGTAAAGGAAGTGTATATGTTCCGGCAGAAGCTGCACAGAATTACACCACTTCCGGTTTGGATTACAGCTATGGCCCACAGAAAAAAGAAAACCGTCTGTTGACTCTGTATGCCAACTACAACAAATTGGTGGAATCCATTAAGAGTAGTTTTGATGTTACAGCCGGTTACGATTATCAGTACTGGAAATCCACGACTCCGCTTTACAGCGAAATGAACACGTTGGGAGAAATACAGAAAACATCGAAAGCCTCTGACGAACGCCATGTATTACTCTCTTATTATGGCCGTTTGAACTACTCGTTCAACTCCCGCTATATGCTGACTACTACTGTACGTCGCGATGCCACTTCGCGCTTCGCTAAAAATGTACGTTGGGGTACGTTCCCGTCAGTAGCATTAGGATGGAGAGTGACAGAAGAATCATTCCTGAAAGACAATAAAGTCATCAGTACGCTGAAAGTGCGTGCCAGTTATGGTGTCACCGGGCAGCAAGACGGTATAGGCAACTACAACTACCTCCCTATCTATACGATCAGTCAAAGTGGTGCCGGCTCTCTTATCGGTGGCACTCCGACTCCTACTTACCGCCCCAAAGCGTATGTACCCAACCTGAAATGGGAAACAACCACTTCATGGAATGTGGGTTTTGACTTCGGTTTTCTCAAAGACCGCATCACCGGTAGTTTCGACTACTACACCCGTCAGACCAAAGACCTGATTGCCACCGTACCTGCTGCTGCCGGTACTACATTCGATCGTAACATCACGACCAATGTCGGAAATGTAGACAGTCAGGGTGTGGAATTCAGTCTGAACGCAACGCCCATACAGACCAAGGACTGGAACTGGGATTTGAGTTTCAACATGACATGGCAGAAGATGAAAGTGAAAAACTTATCACTGACAGCCGGTACGCCTGCCACCAACACTTCCGTAGGTCCGTATATCGACAGTTATCAGGTACAGACACTGAGCGAGGGATATGCTCCTTATATGTTCTACGTTTACCACCAACTGTATGATGAAAAAACCGGCAAACCGGTAGAGGGAGCTTACGTAGACCTCGACGGGGACGGACAAATCAACTCGAACGACTTGTACCGCTACCACTCTCCGGCTCCCGACTATATCCTCGGTTTCAGTACCTCATTGCGTTACAAGAAGTGGACATTGAGCACCAGCCTGCGTGCCAATATCGGAAACTATGTCTATAACGCGATGGCTATGAACAGCGGTGCCTGGGAAACTGTCAGCTACAACTCTTACCAGCTGAACAACCTGTCATCAACCTACCTGAAAACAGGATTCCAGACACGTCAATACCTCTCTGACTACTATGTAGAGAATGCTTCTTTCCTGAAAATGGATAATCTCTCATTGGGTTACAACTTCGGCACTATTTATAAAGGATGCAGTCTGAATGTGAGTGCCATGGTGCAAAATGTATTCTGTATCACCAAATACAGCGGCGTTGACCCGGAAATTCCCAACGGTGTGGACAATTCGTTTTATCCACGCCCACGTACTTTCTCTCTCAACATAGGTATTAACTTCTAATTACTAAAAGCATCGATTATGAAAAAGATATTTTATACAGCCCTTTATTTTTGCAGCGCACTCCTGATGAGTTCCTGCATAGGCGACTTGGACCAATATCCACACGAAGAAGAAACATCTTCTACCATATATACCAGTGCTGCAAACTATAAAGCCGTTCTGGGAAAAATCTATGCAGCCATGGTGACCACCGGACAGGAAAAAGGGGGTGATCCAGACCTGAGCAGTAACAGTGGACAGGATTATATGCGTTGCTTCTTCAACCTGCAGGAATGCGGTACGGACGAAGTAGCCTCTACCTGGTTGTCCGGTGACAACGTGACCGGCCTCACCTACCTCAGCTGGGATGCCAACGACCCGTGGGTATCGGATATGTATTACCGTATTTATTACAACATTGCATTGTGCAATGAGTTTATCCGCAACGCTACCGACGAAAAGCTGGCACAATTTACGGAACAGGAACAAAGTGAAATCCGTCATTACCGTGCCGAAGCCCGGTTTATGCGTGCGTTGTTCTACTATCATGCACTCGACCTGTACCGTAACATTCCGTTTGTGACGGAGAATGACCCGACAAGCGGTTATCTCCCTCCACGCTATACAGCCGCACAGATTTTCAGTTATATCGAAAGCGAACTGAACAGCACCGTGAATGATATGCTCGACAAAGCGAATTGTCCTTACGGTCGTGCTTCACAGGGAGCTGCATATACCTTACTGGCTAAACTCTATCTGAATGCGGAAGTGTACACCAATACTTCCAAATATACCGAATGTATCAGTGCCTGCCAACAGGCAATCGCTCAGGGATATTCTCTGGAAGACGATTACAGCAGCCTGTTCAATGCGGATAATGACAAGCGCACTGCCAATGAAATTATCTTCACCCTGCCGGTAGATGCTACGCATACCGTATCATGGGGTTCTTCCACCTATATCATTTGCGGTGCGGTAAGTAATACTTCCGACAAGCAAGTACCCGAAGACTATGGGGTGAAAAGCGGCTGGGGTATGTTCCGCGTACGCGGTGAAATACCAGCTCTGTTTACAGGAGAAGCTGACCAACGCTACTTATTCTTTACCGACGGCCAGACTCAATACCTGAATAAAATAGATGATCAGTCAAACGGCTTTTTTGTAACGAAATGGACCAACCTTACAGATAATGGTCAAACGGCTTCCAATACAGCCGACGGCGGTGTGAACACCGATTATCCCCTGTTCCGTCTGGCAGACGTATATCTGATGATGGCGGAAGCCGTTGTACGTGGCGGCACAGGAAGTGACAGAGGAACGGTATTGGGCTATATCAACGAACTTCAGAGACGGGCATACGGTGACGATGAGCACAAAATAGCAGATTCTGACCTGACTCTTGACTTCTTGTTAAAAGAACGCGCCCGCGAACTTTACTGGGAAGGACACAGACGTACGGACCTGATCCGCTACGGCATGTTCACAACCGACAAATATCTGTGGCAGTGGAAAGGCGGCGAGAAAGGCGGTACAGCCGTAAACAGCAAATACAATATCTACCCGATACCGAATACGGAGCTTACAGCCAATCCGAACCTGTATAATGAAAATTATTAATTATCCTCTAATACGAACGATATATGAAAACAATAAATAGTCTGATCCTCTCTCTGGCAACCCTCTTCGTATTGGGTGCCTGCGAAGAAGACGGAGATAAATATTACTTGTCGAGCCTGACAAGCAATGAACTCATTGCTTCGACAGACAACATCGTACTGACCGAAGCGACCGCACAGAAGAATGTGTTATCGCTGGCATGGACAGACCGTACACTGGCTATCAGCAATCCGAACTTTAAACCGACTAATTTGCTGAAAACCGCCATGCAAGTCTCTTTGAGCGAAGACTTCTCGGGTACTATCGTAGAGTCTGCCGAAACCTCCCTTTCGAAGACTTACAACGGTGCCGAACTGAACATTGTCGCTAATAATCTGGGAGTGGAAGCCAACGTGGCCACAAAATTCTATTTCCGCCTGAAAGGAACGACGGGTAACAACATCGATCCGGCTTATAGCAACGTAGAAGCAGTAACCATCACCCCGTATGAGCTGGATATGCGCTTTGCCAACGTACTCGACCAGAATGCGACTGCCACAGGAATGACCCTGTTCTCCGCCAATACCGACGGTATATACAAGGGCTTCGTCGGTGTAGAGGGCTGGTTCAACTTCTTGGTACAGGAAGCCGACGGTACCATCTGGAGAAATGACAACGAGACCGGAATGCCGTTCCTGCTCACTACAGCCGGCGACTGGAAGTGCTGGTTCCCCGGAACTGCCGGTTGCTACTATATCACATTTGATACCAACAGCAAGCAATGGAACGGACTGCTGATTCCTTCTTTAAATGTCAGCGGAGACATCAATGCCACCATGACATTCGACCGTACCAGCCGGAAATGGACCGCTACATTCAATGCGGATGCAACCGGAACAATCACCGTCCGGATTGACGGAACCGGTAAACTGTATGACCATACCTGCGCCAACCTCAACGACAATGGCGGTTATGACATCGACGATACAAAAGCCAAGGACACCCCTGTCGCATTCAGTGGCAGCAACGCTGCATTGAGCTTTGGAGAAACTGCCGGAGATATCACTGTCAATGTTCCGCAAACAGGAGAATGTACACTGAGCATCGACCTGAGTAATCCGCAGCAATGGACAGCTACCGTAGAGGAAGGCGGCTCCGTAGAACCGGAACCCGAACCGGAAGAAGGACAATATCTGTATCTGCCGGGAATCGGTCCGGACACTGAGTGGGCATACGACCACAAAATAGAAGTCTATTACAAAGAAGAACAGAAGTATGCCGGCATCGTAGACGTTAACTCCAAATATGGAAACTATGCGATGACCTTATTCTCATCGGGCAATGAGTGGGATACCAGCAGAATGTACACCATCGCCAAGGATGATGCTGCCAGCACAGCCGAAAGCGGTACGCTGATTAACGGACAAGGCGATAACATTCCTGCTCCCGATGCCGGACTGTATCTGTTCGATGTATCTCTGAAAGAGCTTACTTATAAGACGTATGCTCTTGGCGACAATATCTATTGTTACTACGGAATAGAGAATGACAACAGCTTCAACCCGATTGCAAGCACCGGAACTGCCGGCGAATACTCCGGTACCATCACACTGGCAACAGATTCCAAATGGGGAGCCCAATTCTATATAGAAAATGCATGGACTGCTTTCTACGGAGGAAGCGACGGCAAGCTATATTACAATGGCGATGGTATCATGCTGAAGGCTGGTACTTATACAATTACAGTGAACCTGATTGACGGAACTTATTCCGCCGTTCAGCAATAACCTTTAGATAACGAAGAACAATGATGAAACAATTCAAAAACATATTGATGGCTTCCGCACTGTTGTGCGGAGCCTTCTTCACCGCTTGCGACGACAACGATGAAAAGCCGGTATTTCCGGAAAATCAAGAGAATGTGTATGATATGTCCGGCTTCGCCAAAGGAGCGGACGTCAGCTGGCTGACAGAAATGGAGAAATCAGGCTACAAGTTCTATGATGCCGAAGGCAACGACCACGAATGCATGTCCCTGCTCCGCGATCTGGGAATGAACTCGATCCGCCTGCGTGTATGGGTAAACCCCGACCAGGGATGGTCTGAAAACGAAGGCTATTTCAATCCCGAAGGCTGGTGCGACAAAGACGATGTTGTGACCAAAGCATGGCGCGCCCACAATCTGGGTTATCGTATCATGATCGATTTCCACTATAGCGACATCTGGGCCGATCCGGGACGACAGGAAAAACCTGCTGCCTGGGCAGACTTGTCTTTCGAGGAATTGCAGAAAGCTGTAGCCGACCACACGACTGATGTTCTGAGTGCCATCAAAGCAAGAGGTATCGATGTGGAATGGGTACAGGTAGGCAACGAAACACGTTCGGGCATGCTGAAACCCGACGGAGCGGCCAGCAGCGGAAACACTGCCAACTTTGCCAAACTGGTAACTTCCGGTTACGATGCCGTCAAAGCAATCTATCCGCAGGCAAAAGTGATTGTACATATCGACGAAGGCAACAATCCCAACCGCTATATCTGGCTGTTCGACGGACTGAAAGCAGACGGTGGCAAATGGGATGTAATCGGCATGTCACTCTACCCTGATCCAGAGACACAGGACTGGCGCAAGCTGAACAACGACTGCATAAGCAACATAAAAAATCTGATCGAACGCTATAATACTCCGGTCATGATGTGCGAACTCGGCATTAACTGGAATTACGAAGAAGCAGAAGCATTTTTTACCGACTTCGTGACAAAAGCGAAAGAAATAGACCAATGTCTGGGCGTATTCACCTGGGAGCCTCAGTGCTACGGTGGTTGGAAAGGGTATCACAAAGGTTTATTTGACGACAGCGGCAAGCCGACTTCTGCATTTAATGCCTTCAAACGATAAATTTATTGAATCCTTTTCATAACTTTACCCCGAATCCCTAATTTATATACCTGAAAAAGAGAAAATGAACATGAAACACCAAAAACAGTTGCTAACTGTACTTTTGATGAGCGCAGCCAGTATGCTGCAAGCACAGCGCAGCGAAACGCTACTCGAAAAGAACTGGAAATTCAGTAAAGGAGATTTTCCGGAAGCTGCGCAGACTGACTACAACGATACTAAATGGGAATCGGTCGTTATCCCACATGACTGGGCCATCTTCGGACCTTTCGATGTGAACAACGACCTGCAAAATGTAGCAGTCACACAGAACTTTGAGAAAAAGGCATCACTGAAAACCGGACGTACCGGAGGTCTTCCATATGTCGGAACCGGATGGTATCGCACCAGTTTCGATGTTCCCGCCGACAAGGAAGTCACTCTCTTGTTCGACGGAGCAATGAGCGAAGCGCGTATATACGTCAACGGACAGGAGGCTTGCTTCTGGCCTTTCGGCTACAATTCTTTTCATTGCAACGTTACCCCTTTCCTGAATAAAGACGGAAAGAACAATACACTGGCGGTACGCCTGGAAAACCGTCCGCAGTCTTCACGCTGGTATCCGGGAGCAGGTTTGTACCGCAATGTACATCTGATTGTGACGGACAAAGTCCACGTCCCCGTATGGGGTACGCAGATCACCACTCCCCATGTCAGTGATGAATTTGCCGCCATACGCCTGCAGACAAAGATAGAGAATGCCGGCGAAAAGACGGAAATCCGTATAGAGACAGAAATCCTGTCACCGGATGGAAAGGTAGTGACACGTAAAGAAAACAAAGGACGCATCAATCACGGGCAGCCGTTTGAACAAAACTTCATCGTCAATGCGCCTCAACTCTGGTCGCCGGAAAGCCCCGCTCTCTACAAAGCCGTATCCAACGTGTATGCAGACAATCAGCTGGTAGATACCTACTCTACCCGTTTCGGTATCCGCAGCATTGAATATATTGCCGACAAAGGTTTCTATCTGAACGGAAAACACCGCAAATTTCAGGGGGTATGCAATCACCATGACTTAGGTCCGTTGGGTGCAGCCATCAACGTAGCGGCACTTCGCCACCAGCTCACACTCTTGAAAGACATGGGATGCGATGCCATTCGTACTTCCCACAACATGCCGGCTCCCGAACTCGTGGAATTGTGTGATGAAATGGGATTCATGATGATGATCGAACCGTTCGACGAATGGGACATCGCCAAATGTGAAAACGGATATCACCGTTACTTCAAGGAATGGGCAGAACGCGATATGGTGAATATGCTGCACAACTATCGCAACAATCCTTGTGTGGTAATGTGGAGCATCGGCAATGAGGTTCCCACCCAATGCAGCCCTGTCGGATACAAAGTTGCGAAGTTCCTGCAAGACATCTGTCATCGTGAAGATCCTACCCGCCCCGTCACCTGCGGCATGGACCAGGTATCTTGTGTGCTTGCCAACGGATTTGCCGCCATGATCGATATTCCCGGTCTGAACTACCGCGCCAACCGCTATCAGGAAGCATACTCCAAACTTCCGCAGAATCTCATTCTGGGTAGTGAGACCGCTTCTACCGTAAGTTCACGCGGAGTCTACAAATTCCCGGTTGAGGATAAGAAAAGTGCGATATACGACGACCATCAATGTTCTTCTTATGATGTAGAGGCTTGTTCGTGGTCAAATATCCCTGACGAGGACTTTGCATTGGCAGACGATTACCACTGGACCATAGGACAGTTTGTATGGACCGGCTTCGATTACTTGGGTGAGCCTTCTCCTTACGATACCAATGCCTGGCCCAATCACAGTTCCATGTTTGGCATTATCGACCTCGCCAGTTTGCCCAAAGACCGCTATTACTTATACCGCAGCATATGGAATAAGGAAGCGGAAACACTGCATATCCTGCCGCATTGGACATGGCCGGGACGCGAAGGTGAAGTAACTCCAGTATTTGTTTACACCAACTACCCTGCTGCCGAACTGTTTATCAACGGCAAAAGCTATGGCAAACAAAGCAAGAACAACAGTTCATTGAAGAGCCGTTATCGCCTGATGTGGATGGATGCTGTATATGAACCGGGTGAAGTGAAAGTAGTAGCCTATGATAAAGACGGAAAAGCAGTAGCAGAAAAAGTGGTCCGTACAGCCGGCAAGCCTCATCACATCGAACTGGTCAGCAACCGGAATGAACTGACGGCAGACGGAAAAGACCTTGCTTATGTAACCGTGAAAATAGTAGACAAAGACGGAAACCTCTGCCCTGCCGACAACCGCCTGATTAACTTCTCCGTCAAAGGAGCCGGAACATACCGTGCCGGAGCCAATGGTGACCCAACGAGTCTCGACCTGTTCCATCTTCCGAAGATGCACGCTTTCAACGGAATGCTTACAGCTATCGTACAAACGAATGAAACAGCCGGAGAAATTATTCTGACTGCCAAAGCCGGCGGAGTGAAAGCAGGAAGTATCCGTCTTCTGACGAAATAATCGGTCTACATAAAGAAATATATTTGAAAAATTGCTGTCACCTGTCACCAAACGAGTGATAATAGTCTGATAATTAAACCATAAGACCGTGACAGCAACGTGTGATAGCAGTGTGATGGCAAGTATTGCCGTCACACTGCTGTTTCATCTTAGCTCCCTCCTGCACTTCTACTGTAGTGTACTGAATAAGTTGACACTTCAAAAATCGAAAATAAAGATGAAATATTCGAAAAAGCAGTACAACTATTACAGTGATGATGAACGAATGTCTTATATTCGTGAGTATTTATCAAGTCCCGAGAGCAAATCTGAGTTTTGTAAGCGTCACGGCTTTTGTGCCAAGCTTCTTACTTATTGGCTTAACAAGTATCAAATAGAAGACAAAGATATGGGTAGATCCTCTAAACCAGTAAATAGCGATGCTATTGATTCTAGTATTTCTGAGCTCCAGAAAGAACTATCGCTATTGCGTGCTGAGAACCGTAAACTTCATCGGGCTCTTGCTGATGAGAGTTTACGTCACGAGGCGTGCGAAGAACTCATCAATCTTGCTGAATCCACGTATCATATCAAGGTACGAAAAAACTCCGATGCCAAGTAATCGACACCTTGTCACAGAGGCACTCACCCCGACGCAAACGTGGTTGTATAAAGTTCCTCTGTGATTACTTCGGCATAACCCGACAAGGTTATTACAAGCATGTGAACCGACATTTGGAGGTTGATATCCTTACCACAAGCATCGTGTTGTACTGCAAAGAACTGTTGGAACTCATGCCCAAAGCTGGTATGCGCGAGTTATACGCCTGCTGCGTGAGTAAGTTTGGACCAAAGATGGTTATCGGTCGTGATCGTTGCTATGACATTTTTCGCTCCAATGGTTTGTGTCAACGTACAAGTCGCAAGCGTCCTAAAACAACGAATTCGAACCATAATTACTATATCTACCCCGATCTGTTGAATGTTGCACCCAAATTTGTCGCTACAAGATTGGGCGCTATGGTAGTGGCGGATATAACCTACGTAAACACCGGTCAGGGCTGGGCTTACCTCTCGTTGCTTACCGATGCGTCAAGTCGTGCCATCGTGGGATATGCGCTTTACAAAACTCTTGAGACGGAGGGGCCCTTGAAAGCTTTGGAGATGGCAATATCATTCTATGAGAAGTATCACATAGACATGAGCACTCTTATTCATCATTCCGACCGGGGTGTCCAATATTGCTCAAATAAATATGTAGAGAGGCTTAAAGAGCATCAAATCAACATCAGTATGACGCAGTGTGGTGATCCTTTACATAATGCATTGGCTGAAAGAATGAACAACACCATTAAAAACGGTTGGCTATTCGACTGTGATGATGAGAGCTTCGAGCAAGTAAGCAAGCGCATTGAAGATGCTGTATATGTATATAATCATGTGCGGCCTCATCAAGGGATAAACATGAGGACACCTATGGAAGTGGTCAGCGAAACGGGAGGATTAACAGCATAATACCCGCTCGTCGGGACGGGTGGTCCCGCCCCTTGCCGCTAGGGCGATCCCCGACCGAAGAGTTTTTGGTTGTTGGCAACATTACATTTTCCTGAAGAAGGCTTGCGTAAATAAAGGAAGATGCATAAATTTGCAAGCACCAACAAAAGACAACTAACATAGGAATAAGAATAACAAAAGTAAACCTATTTAGATATTAAAGTATATTGAGTAAACTAATTCAGTTATAACAAACGAAGTTGTCAACTAAAACCAGTACACATCAAAGAATCTATAAAATATTGGTTTTCTTCTTTGAGGAAATCTCTTTCTTTTTGTATGGAAAGAAAACGAGACAAGAGCCAGTACAAGGAGATTCCTCCTAAAATCAGCAATAAAACTAAGTATAATTGATTTTCAAAGATTGTTGCTGTCATGAAAGATGCAGCAATAGATATTGTCTTTAAATACATCATGTTATTATATTTTAAATGACGTCACTCGATGGAGTTTGCTTTTTCTTTCTGATTCAAGAGACATGAAAGATTATGTGCCAACTATGATTCCATAATTGTGCACATCCATAAACTCAAATAATATGATCTCTAATTTGTTTGTTTTGGGGGAGGTCAATATTTGGTTATGAGTTATGCTTATTGAGAATTCAGATTCTAAATGTCTTGAACTATCAATAAAAAAGCAATGTCCCCCAAGTAACAATAATTATTTTCATTTATTTGTATTAGGCGTAGTAAACTAGCCTCAGGTGAATAATCAGGGGAGGAGGTGGTCTAATATTAAGTATGCTATCGGACCATGATGTCTCAATAGCTGTTTGTTTGTGCTCAATCATGAAAGATCGGAAGAGCACACGTCTGAACTCCAGTCACATCACGATCTCGTA
>OODI01000465.1_pt1 | contig 18409 bp, 10 predicted proteins | sample 1671141 | NCBI WGS metagenome assembly OODI01 (sample SAMN06348126, study PRJEB24527) | human gut metagenome | biome: human gut; feature: ankylosing spondylitis patient; material: feces | host: Homo sapiens | place: China | collected 2015-10 | reverse complement strand
CATAGATAAAACCTATTTCCGGAAATATAATTCAGGAAAAACTTTATCTTTGTATTTGGTAAACATAAATACTTCCGACTATGAAGACAATAACTAAATTATTGATTCTCTCATTCATAATGATGGGAATTACAGCTTGTTACACTTCTATTCCGCTAAAGGTAGGTGAATCGGAGAATAATACGACCTATCAAGTCAGTTATCTCTTTGAGCACGATGGGTGCAAAGTATATCGCTTTTATGACAGAGGCAACTATGTCTATTTTACGACACGTGGGGATGTTACATCCATCAAGAACGATTCGACTCAAGAGCGCAGAGTTACAATCTATAGAGATACGATCTATTCAGGCAACAACGAACTAAAACCTTAATAGTTACCTGTGTAAGTCAGCGCCTTCAGTTTTTTCGAGATTCTGTATCATTCTGCACTATTTCTACCACAACTTCTTTTTCGTCAGTGTATGGATTTACAATCTCAGCTACTTCGGCTGCTGTCTTCGGCTTCACAGTAATACCTTCTTTGGTCTGCTCAACATACGCCATACGTCCGTCGGGTAGATAATAAAGATAGTCAACGCACACGCTTCGGCGCCCTGTGGTACCCGATTTTCTATCTATGGTAAGTATTGCATTATGATAGAACAGATAGCTTTGTCCCTTGAATTCAATGATTCCCGGATGTATGGTAAAGCTATTTTCTGCCATTCCTGTCAAGACTCCACGATAGGTCCATGGACCTTCCATACTTGGTGCCGTGGCATAACTAATGGTTTCACGCCCCTTACCCATCGATGCATACGTCAGATAGTAAAGATTTTCACGCTTATGAATCCATGGTCCTTCCACAAATTTCGGCATTTTAAGAATCTCTATGTTTCCGTCCAGTTCTGTCATATTGGGTTTAAGTTTCACTAAGAAGCAGGTACCGTTACCCCAGCTCATCCATGGTGTGCCGTCATCATCCACAAAAACGGTCGGATCGATATCGTTCCACCATCCACGAGGACCGTTAGGAGTCATATCATCTGTAATAAGCGGTGTACCCCGAGCATCAATGAAAGGTCCCGTCGGACTATCTGACACGGCAACGCCTACTACTTTACTATTATATGGCGCACCCGCCTGTACCGTTGTATAATAATAGAATTTCCCATCTTTCTCTACAACCTGGGAAGCCCATGCTTCGCCAACTCCCCACGAGAAATCGGTAGGCTTCAGCACACTTCCATGATCAGTCCATGTTTTCATATCTTTTGTTGAATAACACAGCCATTCGGTTATGTTAAAGTCCTGTCCTTCTTCAGCCTCATCGTGACCCACATAGAGGTACAGTCTACCATTATGCACCATAGGCGCCGGGTCAGCGGTGAACTTATCCGTCACTATCGGATTACCTTCCGAAATAAACTTCACTTCATTACTTTTCTCACCACAAGCGGATAAGATCAGATATAAACTAACAATAAAAAGAGTGTTTCTCATGATAAAAACAATTAAGTAAGTAATTCTATTTTTTATATTCTCACTGAACCGGTGTAAATTTATAAAGAAGTACACCATGTGCCGGAACATTGAGTGACAATGGCTTCCGTCCTGTATCCAAGGTTCTTATATCCTTTTGTCTCCAAAGATCACGCACAGTTTGTTTACCCGTAATATTCAGTTTATCAAAATCACGGAAAGAGATATCCGCCTTTTCGCGGTCGAAATTACAGAAACCAACCGCCTTACTGCCATCTTCTAGTTCTTTCACATAAATACGTAATTCCCCTATTGAATATACACATGTGGCCTGTTTACCCAAAGGATCCTGATTAACAGCTATCACCTCATTGTTAGTCAGCAGACTCAGGGTAAAATCATCCATTTTCTCCAAGTCACAACCTATCAGAAGAGGTGCAGAGAATAAACTCCAAAGACTGAAATGGAGATACTGTTCATCAGGTTTAAGCTTGGTTTGGTGAGGATTTCCCCAACCTACAATACCAACAACCAACATATCCGGATCATTCCAGTTACCGGGTTTCGCCCATGCGGCTGCACGGTCCTGAGAAAGAGCAATGCCTTTTACACTTTCCCAAGTATCAGTGATATCGTTAGTCGTACGCCAGCACTGGCCTCCAACGTCATCTCCCCATTTCCAGACATCTCCCATACCATACTGACACAGGTTATAAACAATGTCCCTGGGCTGCTGACGCAAATAATCCCCCATAATCTTAAATGGCTTTCTACCGGCAATTGAATCCCCTCCCCCTTGAAACGCCAAGGAAGACACACTGTAAGGATCCTTATCTAAATCACGGTCAAGAACTCCCCCGTAACTGCACCAGTCATATTTCAAATAATCAAGCCCCCATTTACCATACATATCGGCATCTTGCTTTTCATAACCATAACTGCCTACGCAACCTCCGCAAGTCCACGGACCAGGTGAAGAATAAATACCCACTTTCAGTCCAAGTGAATGTATATAGTCCGTTAACCCTTTCATATCAGGAAATTGGGCATTAGGTATGATATTACCCTGATCGTCACGCAACCGTCCACCTCTGGTCCGGTCGTTGGGATCTCTGTGATGTTGCCATGAATCATCTATATTGATATAAGTCCAGCCATAATTCACTAAACCACTTTCAACCATAGCTCTTGCCGCTTGCTTCACTTTCTCAGCCGAGACTTCATGTCCGAAGCAGTTCCAACTGTTCCATCCCATCGGCGGAGTAAGAGCAATTCTGTCACCACACTCAATACGAAGTTTTCTTTCTGCCGTTCCTTTCACATTTTTCACCTGTAAAACCACTTCAAATGTACCAGCCTTGGTTAGTTTACCTGTAATCAGACCCGTCTCCGGGTGAATCTCCAATCCTGCCGGTAATCCCTCTGCTGCAAATGTCATCGGACGATCGCCTGTAGCCGCTATCTGATATTGGAATGGGGAACCGGGACGCACTCCAAACACAGAAGCCCCATTAATTCTCGGCGTCGCGGGAGCAGGTGGAGTCAGTATATAAGGTTCCGTAGCAATGAATTTAAGTGTAGGAAAACTCTGCTTTCCTTTTGATATTATCTTTGCATCCGCCCAGTCAGCATGGTCATAGTAAGGCCCGTCACCACCATCAGCTACAATCAGCTCAAGCCTTTTGACTCCATCCAATGAAACCGAACATAATTTAGGCGCATCTCCTGCTTTTACAATCCCACTGGTCCAAAGCCTGGCTCCATCTCCTATTACAATAAATTCGGCAGACGTCTTATGCTCGATGATCTCATCATCCAGCCCTACCTGAGCCGTAAATGATACGGCTTTGCCATCCAATTGAATTGCTATCTCACTAACTGAATGGGTACCCACTCCACGTTCAAACGTTTGTCCTCCGATTGTCAGGGTTTTACCGTCAACCGACTTATTTTTCATAGCTACTCCATTACCTTGAGTCATAGCTGTCAGATCCAAATCATCAAGCCACACAGTATGGGATTGACCACATCCTGTAGTAATGGACGCTATTACAAACCCTACGAGGGCCAAAAACGACTTCATATTATTCTTCATATTTTAAGATATTTCCAAATCATTGCCTCAAGAAAAACTACAGTGATATCACCATTGATTTTCCCTCATAAACAATGCTCTTGTTTACTTTTGACTGATAAATTCCAGTGCCCGATTCCGGCGTTACAATTACAATATTGAAAGCCATTCTTTCCTTCATTCCTGCAAACGAGCCTTTTCTGTCACTGATAGTAAGGGTCTTATCCGAATTATTCCATTTCAGATCAAACGTGCTGAACTGACCTTTCTCATAATTGTAATTGATTCCTTCGTCTTCATAAACAGAATAAGAACCATCAGCCCCCGGATAAATACGGATTTCCCACGGTTGTTCCGTCTCCTCAGCTGCATACTGTTTCTGAGGTCCTAACGGCAATATAGAACCCGCTTTCACAAATAAAGGAGTCTTCATAAGATCCACATTTATATCAGTGAATATCCCCCCCTTATGAGGTGTACCATTCCAGAAATCTACCCAGCCGGCCGAACATTCCGGAAGATAAACTTTCATCCGGTTAACACCACTTTCTACCACCGGAGCCACCAGTATAGAAGGTCCGAACATGAACTGATAGTTTTGTTCCAGTGCAAAACGGTCTTCAGGGAAATCCATCACCAACGGACGCATCAAAGTAGAACCATTGAATGAAACCGCAGCATTTTGTGAATAGATATAAGGAAGAAGTCTATAACGTAAATCCAGATATCGGGCAATGATATGTTCCACCTTTTCTCCATATCGCCACGGCTCGGTATTACTCATATAGCCATGCACACGCATCAGTGGGAAAAATGTTCCTGCCTGTATCCAGCGGATCAACTGTTCATGGTATCCGGTATTTGTATACTGGTCGCCCGGACGGAAAAAACCACCTGCATCATAAGTCCACCAAGGCAGCCCTGTCGCCATCTGTCCCAATCCCCCTACGATTTGCCGACGTAAGGTTTCCCAGTCATGTCCTACGTCTCCCGACCATGTGGCGGCCGCATAACGTTGCATTCCTGAAAATCCACTGCGAGTAAAAATCATAGCTCGCCTGTCAGGATCATCCTGACGTAAACCTTCATAGATTGTCTTGCTGACATACATCGGATATACATTCCGGTACACCTCTCCCGGAGTTTGTTCACGATTAATGCGACGGTTCTGCAAATCATCATTCTCCGGTTCAGTAGCATCCTGCCACCAAGCATCAATACCATATTTCAATAATCCGGTACGGAAATTCTGCCAATAGAAAGCCGCCGCGTCCGGATTGAAAAAGTCAATCCAGTCACTGCCCGGTATGTAATATCCCTTTTCCTTGGCTTGTTTTCCCACTTCGGACTGAGCATCAATTTTAGACCATACAGAGATCATCAGACGCACATCCATCTCATGAAGTTCCTTCATCATACTTCCCGGATCAGGATATCTGTCTTCATCAAACTTCATGGCATTCCAGCCATATTTTCCCCAATATTGCCAGTCCTGTACAATCATATCGATAGGCAATTTCCGTTCCCTGAATTCACGGGCATTCTCCAGCAATTCTGCTTGAGTATTATAACGCTCCCGACAATGTATATATCCCAGACTCCACAAAGGCATCATGGGGGCAGGTCCGGTCAGTTCCCGATAGCTGGCGATCACTTCATCTCCGTTACCAGCGAAAACCGTATAATCTAACATTTGGGCAACCGGAGAACGGAATACAGTCTCTTCTGAAACAGGACGCCAATATAACACAGGCTTGTCATTACGTTCACCTTGCACTTCTATATCGTGCTTACCGGCTGTCAGCTCCACAATGGCAGAAGTAGTGGGAGGCAACCATAAATTATTGACATCCACAATCTTTTGTCCGTCGATAACCAGATAATACTTCCGTGCCATTCGTTGTCCCACATCCAGCAACAAAGAATAACTACCGGAGCGAGGTACTTCCACCGAAGCTGTAAACGAATAGGTTTGTCTGGTTTCCCTTACATTTCCACTCGTACCGGTGGTATTTACCGTAACAGCCTCTCCACTTGCATTGGCGGGAGTCAACTCCACAAATTGATCTGCTGGATTGAAATCCGTCAATCCATAGTTGTTCCACAGTAACCCATAGCCTTTACTTGAAAGAATAAAAGGAATAGAAATCTGCGTATTCACCTGCGTCAAGCGCCGTGTCAATCCCCGGATATTTAGATAACCGTCCTGAAACTGCCCTGTACCATATATATATTCATCTTTCGGAGAAACAAAGTGCTGTTCCACCTGATAGGTAGGTTCATTCTGTACAGAAGAAACCTTCATAAAACGTCCGCCAACTTTCTCTTGAAGAATGATACGCTTATTCGCATCTTTAAAAGTCAAGACTTCCGTACCTTTGTCGAATTCCACTGAAATTCCATCCAGAGATAAAACCAGCGATTGCTTATCTTCTGTAACTTCATATTCAGGAACAGGAAGCTTTTCTGTATAGATAAGCTCTTCCATAGGCGCCGAACCCGGTTGGGAAAACTGTACCCGGACAGCATTTTGATTTAATGGTATCAGCGAAAGCAATCCCTGTTTCAGTTCAAGAACGACTTTCTCTTTTTGCTTTGAAGCACATGCCGTATTCAACAAAACAACACAGAACAACAGGATGATTCCTGTTGTTCTGATATACTTCCTTTTATTCCTCATAGTATTTAGTACAAGTTATTTAGAAAACATCCAATAATCAAAATACATAAGATTGGTAGCAGGCCGCCCCTTTACTACAAAATACAAATCATGTACTCCTGTCACTTTTGTAATGTCAATAGTCCGTAAGTCCCAACGATCACTTCCTCCTGTACGCGGTACCTTCATTGTCCCTATCAGTTGCCCATCAACACCATCCAGACGGATTTCCAGATTTACGGGATCATTATGTGTAGTTCCTATTCTGGCACTGAACTTCGTTGCACCGGTTGCCTTGAAATCTACACCGCGAACACAAGTATAACTACCATTCTTCATTGCCGTAACAAAAACACCCACCTGATCATTTTTGAAAGACTTGAACCCTTCAGAAAAAGCAATAGTCTCCGCTTCCGTTTTTACATACGGATTCAGTGTCGTAATCCCTTTGGTAATACCCTCTGTCATCTTCAGTTGAGGAATAGATCCGTCTTTGTTGAATTTAAGCTCTTCCACACATACCGAACGGTTGAATCCACCACCTCCGGGCAACTGTCCGTTATGATAGAAAAAGTAAGTTTTACCCTTGAAATCAATAACTCCCGGGTGAATGGTAAACGCTCCGCCACCGGCAGGCATCACTACTCCACCGTATTTCCACGGACCTGTAGGAGTATCGCTGGTTGAGTATCCGATATGCTCGGGCAGCGGACCTCCCGGCCAGAATAAATAATACTTCTTATCCCGCTTATAAAGCCAGGGACCTTCTTCATACAGAGTGGCTCTCTGGGCATCGCCTTCGCGTTTACCAAACGATTCTGCTACCAAAGGTACACGCACAATATCCCCACTATAAGAAATCATATCTTCATTCAACTTCACATAATACAGGTTGGGATTTCCCCAATACAAATAAGCCTGTCCGTCATCATCAATAAAAACAGTCGGATCAATGTCTCCCCATTCACTCTGAACCAATGGCTTTCCAAGCGGATCATAGAAGGGACCATAAGGACTATCAGCTACCGCCACACCAATTGCACCTCTATTGTTTATATTCGAAATCATGGGTACATACATATAAAACTTACCACCCCTCTCAATACATTGCGGAGCCCATGCATCCCCTTTTGCCCAACTAAAATCAGTATATGATAACACAGCGCCATGATCCGTCCAGTTCACCATATCACTGGTCGTATACAAGCGCCAGTCGTTCATCGTAAACCAGGTAGAATTATCCTCATCATGGGTAGTATAAAGATATACTTTATCATTATATACCATTGGGGCCGGATCAGCCGTATAATTTGTCTGAATGATTGGATTTTGTGCTAATCCCGAAGTACTCACCACCACCAATAGCGATGAAAGGAATAAAGATTTCATTTTATCCATATTGCTTTTTTAGTTTGATTATTCTACAATTAATATTCCACCATTGCAAGGAATTGCCAATTGTAACTCCTGTTTCTTATTTACCTTTATTTGTTTTACATTTCCTTGCAATTCTTCATTATCAGTAAATACCCTCACTTGATCACCAGGCATAAACATCGGTAAAGCAATCTTCAACTTTACGGTCTCTTTCTGCGCATTAACTCCTGCAACATACCATTTATCTCCATGCCTGCGTGCCATAACTACATATTTACCGGGATAGCCATCAATAAAGCGTACTTCATCCCACGTAGTAGGAACTTCTTTCATGAAACCTATCGCCCATTCCGGAGCATCTGTCAGATTGTTCGGAGCCAAGGCAAAATGTTGTACCGCACTTTGGAACAATACCGCAGTAGCCAAAGCAAACACATCAGAAGTCATACGTCGGCTGCCGCGTGGAGCATTATCCGCATTATAATATTTATTCAGTGCACTGCCGCCAAAGTCCATGCTACCCACCGTATTACGAATAAATGGATGCAGACAGGCATTGAAAGCTTCATTGTCACAACTTCCCTGAGAGAAATGCAGGTTTTCACTGGCCAATACGGCTTCACTCGACGCAAAGTTAGGATACATACGTTCCCAACCGCGAGGCAAAGTACACCCGTGGAAAATCACCAGTAACCCATATTCATTGGCATCAGCAAGAATATCTTCATACAGTTGCATGGTGACTTGCTTATCACCACCAAAGAAGTCAACCTTTATACCGCGTATTCCAATGCTTTGCATCCATTTCATCTCCTTGCGTCGGGCTATCGCATTGTCCATGATACCACGCGGTGATTGTGGGGCATCATTCCAATATCCATTAGAATTATACCACAGATACAGCCCCACTCCTTTTTCCGCACCATACTTAGCCAGCTTTTCAACTTTGTCATAGCCTATTTGCGTATCCCACAATGCATCTACCAATACAGACTGGTATCCCATTGCCGCTGAGAAATCAATATAACGTAATTGCTCTTCATACTTCGTACTTCCATCCATACCAATAATCCAGCTCCAGGAACCTCTGCCGTATTCATATTTTCCGGATGCTTCATACAGTGGCTTTACAACATCAAAGGAAACTGTCGTTTCAACAATCGGAGCCAAAGTTTCACCCAAAGTGATCGTTCTCCAAGGCGTTTCTCCCGGCAGGGCAAGTCCGGGTGCAGTTGTACCATTTCCATTCATTTCACCCTCCTGAGGAAAACCGATTGTATACAAGCCATTTTCATGTCCCAGTAAGCGACTTCCACAATATTTACTATCTACACCCGTTTCTGAAATAAGTATCCATCCCTTATCACTATTACGGAACAGACAAGGGAAAGTATAACCTTCACCCCATCCATTTTTGCCCATGGCATCATCTGCTTTATACGGTGTCTCATAACTGGGAGAAGTACGGGAAAATCCTCCCATAGGTTTACTTTGCGGGCACAAAAAGGTCGTACTCCCGTCAGGAAGCACAAAGCTTGTCGCCTCCTCTTTCACAATACAGGATAAAGTATTCTTTTGAGGATACATTTTATACTTGAAAGCAACATCCCGGTCACTTACACGAAATATGACATCATAAATAATCTTGCCTTGCTGACTAAACCGATATACCCCCTCTGTGGCTACATAGTGCACACTACTCTGCTTTATATTGGGCAATGTATAAGTCTCGTCAATTCTACTTGACTGAACATCGTGCTCCAAAGACATCTCCCGGGAAAAATCACCTATATTTGTAATAAGCCCCAAAGGGGAAGAATTGATAAAAGGAGTATCCTTATAACTGATACGATAGGAAGGTTGCCCATCCTTATCAGAAATGGTTACTACTATTTTCCCATCCGGACTTGCTATCTGTTTTTCCTCCGCTTTTATTGTGGAGCAAATCAATAATGCCGTTATAACTAAAAAATATTTCATAAGTATCAAGATATTATTTATTAATAGTCACCCTATCATTGGCTCTCTCATAGTCAAAGTAATCGACGTCAACATAACCTCCCAACGATTTTGTTGCATAGTTAAAGATGGCAAACTTACTTCCCATAAACAGTTTTGTATAATCAAAACGCATTTTGAAATCCGTTCCGATCTTCTTCCACTCCTCATTGTCCAAGCTATAATAGAAAGTAGCAATATCCCGCTTCGGAGTAAAGTCACCCTCTATACGCAAATAAATGATATTCTGATTAAGTTCTACCTGTTCCTTTTCCTCTATATCCACACTTGCGATAGCTTTATTTGGAGTATTATCAAAGTTGACTACATTGGTAGACATTACAAGTCGTTTCGCATCTCCCTCCTTCACCACAGACAAAAGTCCGGAATGCCCATTGAATGCACTGAAACCTGCCACATCGCCATCCTTCATATTCGAAATATCAAGCGAGACAGTAGCCTTACATTTCGGTCCCTCCATACGCTGCGTAATTGTATTCGGAGCAAGATACAGATTATCAACCACCCGGCTGGTTTCTAAACGTAAATATCCCGGCCGTTCTGTGAGCGACCACTTATCATCCACCGGGTTGTGATTCCATTGCCAATAGAGTGAAAGTTTCTCTCCGTTGAAATCATCACTTCCAAGTATTCCTTTGGTATTTTCAGTCGGATATATCTCTTTTTCCATCGTCAAGGGTACATGTCCATTTTCATCTCCCAGCATCGGCCATCCGTCTATCCAACGGCAGGGCATAAGAGTAGGTACCCGGCCTATTCCTCCGCGATCCTGAAAAATAACCCCATACCAATCTCCTTCTTCCGAGTCAATAATACAACCTTGACCTACTCCTCCATAACCATCAAAATCATGTTCCAGAATAACCTTCTTCTCATAAGGCCCTGTTATCTTGTCTGCACGATAACATACTTCCCTGCGCACCCGACCGGGGATACTCCAATCCATGGAAATCATCAGCAAATAATACTTTCCGTTATGTTTCACAACCTGACTTCCTTCCAGCAAGCCTTGTTCATCAGCATCCCGTTCAAAAATCTTCATACTGACTCCATCGGGTTTCACATCCGACAAGTCACTCTTCAATTCTTTCAGCTCACCGGTTCCATAGAATACATATACACGGCCGTCATCATCAAAAAACAAAGAGGCATCATGAAAATGCTGTGTTCTTGATAATAGTTCCCACTTCCCTGCCGGATCTTCCGCCGTGAATATATACGACCGATAGGGTACATCGTTTGGCGAGAACAATACATAGAATTTCCCATTATGATAGCGTATGGAAGATGCCCATTGTCCGCGTCCATAAACTGTTCCACCAATCAAATCATACTTTGAGTTATCAGTCAGCTTATCGAAGACATAGCTCACTGTTTCCCAATTCACCAAGTCTTTTGATCTCATAACAGGTCCACCGGGCATTAAATGCATAGTGGTACTTATCATATAATAGTACTCTCCTGCACGCGTAACAGACATATCCGGTACATCAGCATAAATTACAGGATTACGATACGTCCCCTTCACCGACGTTTCCGAACCGGAACACCCCATCAGTAATGAAGTAACAGTCAGCCATGCCAACATCATCTTTTTCATGATACAGATATATATTTATTTGCTATTTATTTCTGACACAGTTTCCCGGTCATCTTACTTGAATCTCCAATAGTCCATGTTGAACATCTCTCCATCGCCTCCCCTAAAAACAAGGTACAGATCGTGAACTCCGCCCACCTTCTCTACATCAGCAGTAAAGGTTTTCCACGTATTCCAGCCACCGGTATTATTTATATTACATACGCCCAGCAACGTACCATCAAGACCATCCAAACGGATTTCAATCTTTCCTTTGGTTATTGTAGCTGCACGAACTTCAAATGTTTTTGCCCCCTTGCCGAAATCAACCGCTTTCACCTGAAGGAAATCCCTGTTATGAATAGAAGTAACATACATCCCGCTTTCATCGTCCTTGGCGGATTTGAGTCCCTGGCTCCAAGCCATTGTTTCCGCCTCAGTCCGCTTATAAGGGTTCAATGTGCCGACAGGCGCAACTCCGACACCGTCGTCCCACCAGGGCAGTTCTTTGATTGTGCCGTCAGGATTATATTCCATTTCAGCCACACATATAGAACGGCGTTCATGATGTTTGTCGGTTATCATGAAATTCAATCTATAATTAAATCCGAACACATAAGATTTACCTTTATAATCAATGATTCCCGGATGGTTTCCGGAAGATTTCCCATTTGGTTTCATTATATATCCCTTAAACTCCCAGGGACCTACAGGACCGGGGCCCATTGCATACCCAATTCCTTCCGGACAGCATGTACTTGCATAAGCCATATAATAGTGCCCATTCTTCTTGTATGCCCAGGGACCCTCCTGAAAATGATAAGGGTCTTTCTGATTTTCTATCTTCCGGATCTGTTTATCCTTCGTAATCTCTCCCGCACAGGAAATCATATCTTCATTCAGTTTCACATACCAGAGATTAGGATTTCCCCAATATAGATATGCCTGTCCATCATCGTCTATCAACACACTCGGGTCAATACTGTCATACTCAGCACCAATCAAGGGTTTTCCGAGAGGATCAGTAAAAGGGCCCAAAGGACTATCTGCAACCAGCACTCCGATTCCTCGTCCCTGTACCGGGCAATACAAATAGAACTTTCCATTACGCTCGATACACTGAGGAGCCCAGGCACCATTCTCAAATCCTCCCCAACCTGATACGGCAGGATCTGCCCACTTGAAATTATATAAATTGGCTATGGTTCCATGATCAGTCCAGTTCACCATATCGGTACTGGTGTACAGCAACCATTCTTTCATGCGGAAACCTGCCATTCCTTCGGGAGCAGAATCCTCGTCATGGGTAGTATAAAGGTATACCATGCCCTTATGTACCATGGGGGCAGGGTCGGCAGTGAATTTTGTCTGTATAATAGGGGTCTGAGCATTCAGATGTCCCAGAGGAGAAGCTATAAACAGTATAGCTACCGTCAATCCGGATAAAATAAGTTTCTTCATTACTTCTGGTATTTAAAAATCGATGTTTCCCAATAGTACTAGAATTTCACACTAACTCTTTTTCCGTTGTAGTTAACTACTTTCTGAGTTCCGTCCTGAAGCACGATTGTGAACTTTCTATTATTCAACATTCCCTTATACGCACCTTTTCGAGCCCCTATGATCAACTGGCGTGATGCATCATTCCATACGACAGAAATCTCTGTATATGCTCCCTGCTCATAATTATAATTATCAAATTCATCCTCATAAAGAACAAAGGAACCATTGGCACCGGCATATACTCTCAATTCAAGGTTATCCCACGGTTTCTCCGTTGCATACTGCACTTTAGGACCCATTGGAATAATACTGCCTGCCTTGATATACAAAGGAATGACATCGATAGTCGTTTCCTTTTCTATTTCCTGTCCACCGTCATGCTTTTCATTCGTCCAGAAATCATACCAGGTAGCACCCGCCGGCAAATATACCTTTGCGGACTTAGCCTGCATAAAGTCTACCGGAGCTTTATCCTCAAACTTCTGAACGTTATTCTTATCCCAGCCATCATTTTCTTTTAGTTTTACCAGCTTCTCCTGAGTATATTGCGCATTAACTATCGGTGCCACCAAAATGGATTTACCGAACATATACTGATCTTTCATATCCCATACACGCTTATCACCGGCAAAGTCCATTACCAACGCACGCATAAAGCTCGACTGCCGTTCGGTCACTTCCCAAGAAGTGGAATATATATAAGGCAACAAAGAATAACGCAGATGAATCATCTTTTCAATGGCATCATATACAGGTTCGCCTTTTTTCCCGAATTGATAAATTTCTCTCGGCGTATCAGCTCCATGCGAACGCATCATCGGAGTAAACGTGCCGAATTGCAGCCAGCGTACATATAATTCCTGAAACATTGGATTCTTGGGTGCACTTCCGTCATTCCAACTCTTATTATAGCTTCCGGCAAAGAAACCACCTATATCAGTATTGAAATTAGGATTTCCGGTAAGAGTGAAGTTTAAGCCTGCCGGAATCTGATTGCGCAGTGACTCCCAGGAAGAGCCGATATCTCCCGACCATACATTGGCTCCGTAACGTTGCTGTCCGGCAAAAACAGAACGTGTAAGAATAAAGACGCGCTTATCGGAAGTTACGGCACGCTGATTATCATAAACCCCACCCACCGTCAACAACGGGTAAGCATTACGCACCTTGCGGAACGAACCCAGATAGGTCTTCGTATCAAAGTCCTCCGGTTTCCAATCGAAATGGTCGGGTTCCGTAGAATCCATCCACCAGCCGTCCATGCCCAACTTGAAGATACCTTCATTCAGGTATTTCCAGTAGATATCACGGGCTTTCGGATTATAGGCATCATATACGCGTACTCCGGAAGGATATTCCATATCGGGCGGCCAAGTATCGAGTCCCGATTGGGGCCATGTGGAGAAGTTAAACAACATACCTTTCTTATCCAGTTCTCTATAAGGTTTGGTCATCGGTCCAAACGAAGACCAGATAGAAATCAACATACGCGCATTCATGCCATGCGCATCATCAATCATCTTTTTAGGATCGCTGAACGAAGGGTTTTTAAAATCCATAGCATTCCACAAATAGTTGTGTCCCCAGTATTGCCAATCCTGAATAATTCCGTCAAGAGGCACACCTAATTCACGGTATTTCCGTACCACTCCCACCGTTTCTTCTTGACTCTTATAACGTTCCTTGCTCTGGAAATAACCGTAAGTCCAAAGGGGAAACATAGGAACCTGTCCGGTCAGTGCACGCATCTGTGCAACTACGCCATCGGCATCTCCGCCATACATGAAATAATAGTCGATGCAATCTCCTACTTCGGACTGGAAAGATGTCCCTTCCGCTTTATCGGCAAAATTGGTTGGTGAATAGTTATCCCAGAAAAGGCCGTATCCTTTCACGGATTGCACGAATGGAACCACATCCTCCACATTGCCCTGCACAAGGTGTTTGGTTTGGTTACGCTGTGACATTTTTCCATTCTGGAGAATGCCCAGCCCATAAAGAGGTTCATCCTTATCTAAAATAAACGATTGCTTGATTGCAAACGTTTTGGTTCCTGCATCATTAAAATCGGTAAACTCCGGCTTTCCTTTTTCACTGAGCAACGGCTCTCCTTTCGCATTAAAGAAAGACACAACACCAGACTCCAAGTTAAGAGCAACCGCCATTTCACTACTTTCCAGTCTTACAATATTGCCTTCCTGAGTAACGGCAGTCTTCACCTTCTGAGGAGTTTCTATTACGGAAAGGCTCTCCTTTGTATACTTCCACCCATCAGGAGATTTTAGTATTCTTACAATTGAAGGAGTATAGAATTGCAATTCTACATCTACAGAATTAACGGTCGCCTTAATTCCCTCAGGAATTTGCTGATAATCTTGCCCTGAAAGCGGGATACAGCAACACAGCGCCATTGATATTAATACGCTTTTAATTGGTTTCATGGTATTTATTACATTTAATGATTAAAACTCGCATGCCATAACTTTGCACGATACAAAAATAGCTGCATATCACTATACACCTTTTTCAATATTAGATATTTGACTTTCAATATTAGATAAATTGATGGCTATCCATCAGAATCACTTTACTACAGCCACAAAACCACCACGGGGCAAACACTTTATCTCTAAACCGGTTTCTTCGTCCGATAGAGGAATGTTTTCTTCAATAGCAAAACTTCTGTCATCAGTGCCGTCTTTGAACAAAGAGATTTTCTTGCCACTTACAGGAAGCTTTTCCAAAGGCGCATGAAGCGTTCTCGGTTCATCGGTACCGTTGATACCCGCGATATACCATACATCGCCTTTACGTCGTGCCATGACAACTTCTACTCCGGGATAGCCGGCCAGAAGTTTCGTATCATCCCAGGCAGTGGGCAACTCAGACAAAAGATGCCTTACCGCTTCCGGCAAGCTTTCATAAGCCGAAGGTCTGTCGGGCATATGCTGCAAAGCCGATTCAAAAATCACGGGTAACGCCAGTTCATGCCCGTGCGATGTGATATGCGGATGCTGTGAATCGGAAAAAGTTCCCGGAGTATAGTCCATCGGGCCTACAACGTTTCTTGTGAAAGGCAGCGTGGCATTATGTTCGGCAGCCCGGTTGGTCAGTATCGGATTATTATTATACCACTCGGCTCCATATACTCCCTCTACCGACATCATGTGTGGGTAGGTACGCTGCCAGCCGCGAGGGATGGTGGCACCATGAAAGTTAAGCATCAGCTTATACTTCACCGCATCCTCAAGCAAATCCATATAATAGTTCATGGTGGCAACGCTATCGCCCGTGAAAAAGTCTACCTTGATACCTGCAACTCCCATGTCACTCAGCCATTTATATTCTTTCTCCCGATCTTCTTTTTTATTCAGCCGGTACAAGGGACCGGGACCGAGCCAACTTGTACTCGAATTATACCACAGCAATGGTTTAACTCCCTGTTCCAAAGCATACTTCACTGCGTCTTGCAGGTTGCCTCCATTCCCCATTTCATCCCATTCCCAGTCAATCAGGTCGTAGGGCCACTTCATGCGGACAGCCAAGTCGATGTATTCTTTCACTCTCTGATAATCCTTGGAACCGTGATTGTACGCCCAGTAAATCCATGATACCATACCGGGGGTTATCCATTCCGTATCCTCCACTTTGGAGGGGTCGGAGACATCGGTCACCAATGTAGACTCCACCACATCGGATAAATTTCCCACGATAAGCAATCGCCAGGGAGATTCCCATGCTCCATTACCAACCGGCTGTTTATCGGCCAGTCGAACCTGATAGCTATCAAGTTGGTCTCCATTATACAAAAGAGAACCGCAATGCCCGCGCCTGATATTTGCTTCCGTTATCAGCATGAACACTGAATCTTGTGGTTCTACGAGTGCGGGATACCCCCAGAGATCAACTTCCGGACGGTTGGTGAGTTTCCCATCTGTCGATAATGGAAAGAACTTTTCGTACCCCGGATCATACTCCTGCACCCATCTTCTGGTACCTTTCGGAACGGCATACGTAGTATGTTCATGGACAACGTTTTCTTCATCGGCAACGGTATTTATTCCGTATTTAAAGGCAATACCGTCATTATAGACCCTGAATGTAACTTCCAATGGCTGTTCTACTTCATTCTCAAAGGAATAGGTTCTCTCGGTAGCTTCGTTCACACAATGGCTGCGTTTTCCTGTTATCATCCTGTAGTCATCAGTCACGTGCTTTACAGCCGAAACGGATTTCAATTTCAGGTTTCCGGCTAACTTCTGTGCATCTGTTTCCAGCCCCAACTTTGATTGAGAAAGAATACGCTTACCTTCATAATCCACTGAAAAAAGAATCTCACCATAGGCATTTTCCTCTGCAAGTTCTACTGTGACTTTCAGGTCTCCGTCAGGAGAAGCAATGTCAAATGTTTCTGTATGGCACGAACTAATCACAACAGCAACCAGCATCATCCATGTTTTTCTTCGTATATTCATAGTTTCTCTCTTTTATTATCAGATATTATATAAAGCAAAGATAGGCGAATATACTCCAATAGATTTGCAATTTTAGATAATCCATTTGTGATTTTAGATAATATCGTCCTTCTATCCCACTGTAAAGCAAGAAAAGCCCGAAGCATATTTCTATCGCTTCGAGCTTTTCAATCATTTGTTATTCCTTTCCCAAAAACTATTTACCATTAAATTCCTATCAAAATAAATGCAAAATTTAACCTCTAACTTTATCTAACTTAATTTTTTCCTACCACTGATTCACTGCATTTTGAAATACAGCGATATTATATCCTCTGATGTCATGCGACCATTTATTTATCCATTACCATTGATTCGGGAACCAACAATCGTACTGCAAAAATCCCTCCTGCTGTAGTATCCGGCTTACTCTGGAACCTAACCGTAATTTTATCTTTCGATTTCAGCAAAGTGGCCGGAATATTATATTCCACATTACAGAACAAGTCTTTCTTCCATTTCCCGACAATATTTTCCGTAGCGATAGTTTGACCGTCAACCAGAATATCAAAGCTCCTGCTACCAGACTCAGCTCCCCAATAACGGACCATCAATGAGAGATTCTCATTCCCTTTCGTGGTCAGTGTATATTCGAAATATCCCCCATTACGGGCATCACGCCAAGCCTCACCGGCATGTACTCCACGATGTGAATCCTGAGTTTTCATTGCATGATCCGACTCAGGTTGTTGCTCACCCGATGATACCATATCCACAGTACGCTTGTCGAGTATCATTCTCCCACGTTCTTCAGCTTCCACAGCTTGTTTATATTCCCTGAATGCGGGCTCGGGCATTGATAACCAATACATCATATAGCGGCTATCATGAATTCCATAGAATGGTTCAAGTATCAGATTCTTATATTTTTCCTGAGTAAACAAACCGGGAACAGTAAAACTAAAAGATTTTCCTTCGACAGGCCTCATATTATTCAATTTATTCAGAATATCACTTCTTTCCCCTATAATATAAGGTGCGTCAAAAAGTGAAACCAGCGATCCGTGCGCAATATGCTCCCAACGCCCGTCTCCGGCAATTAATCCGGGCATATTTTCCGTTCCCGTCCTCGCACCTAACAAAATAGGGCCACGCATGATCGAGATAGCGTTAGGTACATTGGGCAGTTCTTCAATTCTCACGGTCATCGGAGTCTTTACTTCTACCACATCTCCTTTTGACCATTGGCGATCAATGGCTATATAAGAGATCGGAAGAGC
>OODI01000423.1_pt1 | contig 19385 bp, 11 predicted proteins | sample 1671141 | NCBI WGS metagenome assembly OODI01 (sample SAMN06348126, study PRJEB24527) | human gut metagenome | biome: human gut; feature: ankylosing spondylitis patient; material: feces | host: Homo sapiens | place: China | collected 2015-10 | reverse complement strand
GCGACCACCGAGATCTACACTCTTTCCCTACACGACGCTCTTCCGATCTGCCGTTTCCGTCACTTATGCAGGTAAACATGGTGAGCAAATCTCTTTCCTTCTGCAAATAGCAGTCGCCTGATTCGTTCGGCTTATTGACTTTGGTTTCAACAACCTTGTAATTGAGTGTATCCCAATAATTTGTGATTGAAACCCTGTCGCCGATTTTAAGGTTGCGGAGATTGTCAAAGAATATGCGGCCGATGTATCCCGTGTGACCTGCAAGGACTGCGTTTGTATTCTTACCGCCGATCGGCAATGAGGTTGCACTCATATGTGCCGCACCGTAGCTCATATTTGAGCTGTTCGCACCGAGGTAAATCGGCAGACGCATATTTATTGTTTCGGCGGTAACATAGCCGTAAATACCGTCGGTTATGCCGTAATCTTCAAGATTGACGGCAGCCTGCGAATAGGTATCGTTGCGGAGCATTTCATACTGGTTCGTTTCAAGTTTTTTGTTGTAGGCAACGCTGTCATTGAAAAGTCTGTCGAGGTCAGCCTTGAAAACAACGGGCTGTTTGGAAGTACGCTTGCCCTCCCTGTCAATTTTGTAGCCCTCTTCGTCAACCCTGCCGTCCTTGACCGCCTGTTCAAAAGAGCCGTCCTCAACTTCTTCAACACGGGTATCAAAGCTGTCAGCCTCACCGTTTGAAATCTGTGTTCCGATAAAATTTGATATAGGGGGGAATGCGACAAGACCTATTCCGACAACAAGCATTGCAATTGCCACACCCGTAAGTATTTTTTTAATCATCGGAATCACCGCCCAAATCATTCTGATTTTCGTCAACCGAGTCATCTCTCAGCCGTTTTGCACCGTTCGACTTCTTCTTTTTGCGTTTGAGCAGAAATACAACCACAAACACAACAAGTGCAACAAAGCCGACAATTATGCCGATTGCGACTGCATAGGGGATTTTGTAACCAAGAAAGAATATGTAATCGTTGTCAAACTTTGCAAGTGACTCACCCGTTTCAATGTACTTTGTATCGTCATAATCGACACGCTTGCCACGCACGAGAAGTCTGTGCGTATTAACGCCGTATGGGGTACAGGTGAGGAGCGTTACAAGGTCTTCACCGTCAACAATTCGCAAAGAATTGATTTCCGAGGGGAGAACGACTTCGATTTGATCAACCTCATATTTCAGCGTTCTGTCGAGGATATGAACATAAAACTCATCGCCGACTTTCATATCGGTGAGGTAATCAAAAAATGTTTCGCCCGGATAACCCGAATGGGCAGAAATTACGGAATGTGTGCTTGCACCGCCGACAGGCAGGGAAGTATTTTGAAGATGTCCTGCACCTTTGGAAAGAATCTCTTCGCTTGTGCCGTGATAAATTGGCAGATAAACATTGATTTTCGGCACATCAATATAGCCGATAAGACCGTTATCATCAATATTGAGAGTTTTCTCATAATTTGCACCGATTTTCTGAAAAGCCTTTTCGTCGAACGGGTCGGTAATTATCATATTATTTGAAAGGCTGTTATTGTACTTAGCAGCCTCTTCAAACATTTTTTGAGTTTTCTCACTCGGCATCTGAGCAACCCTGTTGGTGTACTCCTTAACCCTGCTTCGACTGACATAGTTATTAATTGCGGAACTGATAAGAGGGTAGCTCATTATGCCGATTCCTGCAACAAATATTAAAACTATTAGTAAAATTGACAGCTTTCGTTTCATAAAATTTTCCTTTTCTGCGTGTTTTTGTTCCATTGTTATTATACTATATTTTGCCGTGCAGGGCAATATATCGACAGCACAGCGATTTGTGCGAACAGTAGGGGCGTTCATTGGACGCCCGCAAGTAAAGACACAACTTGTCTGTTATATTATTGTTTTATAAATGCGATATTGTGATTACTGAATTGTAGGAGCGAACCGTGTTCGCCCGTTCGTGTGCAATGCACACGATTGCACGCATTGCGTGCAAAATTGAATACACAATTTATGTTATATCAAAACATATGTGTATGAACATAATATTTCATCAAGCAGGCGTCCAATGAACGCCCCTACAAATTATACACTACTTTTTTGTATAAAAAGCTATGTGTATAAACATATAAATTCATCAAGTGGACGGATAATATCCGCCTTTACGGTTCTTTTACAAATAGAACGGGGATGCGTTACCGCATCCCCTGAAAATTACATATATCACAGATTTTAAGATAAAGATATTCGATTAATTATTTAGCTGCTTTCTTTCTCTTAAGAACAAAGAGGAGAACGCCTGCACAAGCGATAAGTGCTGCACCGCCAATATAGAACATCATTGTACCCATACCACCTGTCTGAGGAACAGTTACAGGGTAATCCTTAACTACTGTAGCACCGTTTTCAACTGTACCAACTGCTGTGTATGCCTTTGCAACAGCTTTTACTGTGAATACTGTAGCGTTGAGGTTGTAGTTAGCAGGAGCCTTTGTTTCCTTTACATAATATGTAACATCCGGTGTAAAGTAGAACTCGTGTGTGCCATAGTAGAACTTATCATTACCTGTTTCTGTTGATGTAGCCTTAACAGTTTCACCGTCAACTACGATTGCCTCTGTGCATGCTGAATCCTTATAAAGTGTGAATTCAGCGCCTGGAAGTTTTGTTGATGTTGCGTTACCGTCAACCTTTGTTACATCAAGACCTGCAGTTGCAACATTTACAGTATTATTACCTGGCTTGTATGTGAAGTTGCCTTCATTACCATAGTAAAGACCGTCTGTGTTGGGGAGGTCTTTAGTAACTTTATCAGCGATATCAGCGTTTACCTTAGCTGAGAATGTTACCTTGATTGTGTCATAACCGTAGAACTTGTCACCCTGAAGGAGTGTATCTGATGCAACGACTGCGAATGTAGCTGTTGCATCATTGCCAGTGGCATCTTTATAATCATAATTAGGAACTACTGTGAAGTCGCCGTCCTCTGCAGGTGTTTCAACACCATCCTTAACAAAGTAAACCTTTACAGTATCGTCAATGAGTGAAAGAGCGTTGTCCATGTTATCAACAATTGCATATGTGCCAACCTTGTTAGTTGTTGAACCTGCTGTTGATGCTGTAAGTGTGTAATCAGCGTTCTTCTGTGTACCAACATTGCTGTCTGCAACTGTCTTTGTAACTGTAATACCTGAAACATCAATCTTTGAAGCAAGGTTTACTGTTTCATAATCGTATGTCCAGTCTGTGCCATTGAAGAAAGGAAGTGAGATGAGTGAACCCTGTACAGACTTAACTGTACCAGGCTTCTTAGAGCAGTATACATAATAGATACCGTCTGTAAGGTCTGTAATCTGCTGTGTAGGAACATCTGCTGAACCGTCATATTTGAATGTAACAGTCTTAGCAGCTGTACCTGTCCATGACATACCATCACAAATTGTGATGATTTTCTGGCTCTTGTCTGTTTCTGTTGAGTTGAGAGCGTTCACAAGGGCAGTGTTGCTTGCATAAGCATCTTCAACTGTTACTGTACCGTTACCAGTATCAACTTTAGCGAGCTTGAAGAATTTGTACTCATAAGTACCAACATAGTCGGCTTTATCACCTGTTGTATCGGCATTAGGGTTGCATGATACTGTAAGTGTTGTAGCAGCGCTTGCTGAGAATGGGATCATGAGAGCGATCATCATTACTGCGAGAACTGCTGCAAAGATTTTCTTTGTAGTTTTCATTTTTCTTTCTCCTTTGTGTTTGATTTAATATATGTAATTATATTCTAACCGAATGGTTAAACGTGTTGGGGTGGCTGCATGGCGGACACCGGCTAACAACGGTGTCCGTAGCAGTCAAAGAGGTTTTCTATGAAAGAAACATATGATTAAAAAATCACCTGTTCTAACAAGTTAAATCATATTGGGTTACTTTCTGCATCTTGCTCTGCGTTTTTTACGACCTTTTCCGTAATAGATTGCATAACCCGTGAACATTGTCACCGCAAGACCTGCAACCGACAAACCGAGAACAAAATAACCGTTCATTCCGTCACCGCTTGCCGAAGGCATTGTAATTGCACCGTCAACATAATCGTATGTAACATCGTACTTACCCTCAACAGGAAGTGTGAAGTAGGAAAGTGTGTAGTTCGGGGTGTAACCCTCTGACGGTTTGTACTCAAACAGACAGTATGTCTGATATGTTGAAGTACCTGTTATATAATTATCGGAACTTTCGCTCCATACAACATTACCGTTTGTCTTTGTAAACTCGCCCTGACCGTCCTTGAAGATTGTCAGATTGTCAAACTCAGCCTTACCGTTGCTGTCTGTCTTTTTAGAAGTCATATGAGTTTTCATTGTGTCATCTTCAATGATTGTATTGATATCATCTGCAGTAAAGATATTCTCACCTGATACCTTCATCACCGCAAATTCCGTATCACTTACATTGCCGCCTGCCTGATTCGTCTTGTTTACTGTTGCACTTCCGTGTGTGGTTTCATTTTCAAACACGGCTTTTTCAACAGAAGGAGAATTGTTGAAGTAATCTGCAAGCTGAGCATCGGTTTTGCCTTCAATATCTGAGCTCTTAACCTTAATATACTTAGGCCCCTTTACTTCACCGCCTTCAAGAAATTCAATCTCGGCAAGCCAGGTGTTTGTATCCATTTTATAATCGGATGCATTTACACCCTCGACAAGAGCCTCGGTAATCTTAAATCTGTAAACACCCACACTGACTAAGCTGAGGTCTTTGAATTCAACCTTACCGCTTGCGTCAGGTGTTGCCGATTTCTTGGAAACTAATGCTGTGCTGTTTGTCTTGATAGTATTGCCGTCAGTATCCTGTTTTCCTGTATCCATTGACTCAAGACCTGTCAATGTATAAACGAACTTACTGCCGCTGTAAGCCTGACCGTCAAGAGTCTTATTTACCGAAACGGCAAAGTTTGTTGGATTAACCTTATTGATAAAGTCAAGCGCATTTCCTGCTTCGGCGAGAGTACCGACAAATGTACCGTCGAAGCTCTGATCGCCTACTTTATAGGGGATATAACCTGTAACGGTTTTCTCTGTAATCTTATAGGTTGCACCTACAGGAATATTGAGAAGCTTAATGCTTTCGCCCTTTTTGATTGTGAACGAACCGTCCGAAGATGTGCGGTAAACTGTGCTTGAATAATCACTTGCACCCTTTTCTTTGAGCTGATACTCAAGAGGATAGGTCTTGTAGTCATAGGTTGAACCGTCGCCGTCAAAGTCGAGAGCAATTGCAAATGTAAACTGCTCACTTGTATCGTAATCGGTTGTACCGTCTTCATCAACAACACTCTTTGAAATTTCAAGAGGTGCTGTCACTATCTTGTTGGTATAGTCGAGCTGGAGCTGTGCATAAGCACTGTCATCATCGGGATCTACAAGCTTGAATGCCGAGTTTGTAGTTGAACCGTCTTTGATTGTTGAACCGACTCTGTTGTTAACAAGTTCCCAGTTTGTTGTGTATTTAAGATTACTGCTGTCTGTTGACTCGTTAACCTTCATATTGTTGCCGGTCTTGAATGAGTTGTCAAAGTCAGCCATATAATCATCTTTAAGTGTGAAACCGCTGTTTGAAAGAGTTTCACTGCTTGTGCTTTCGTCTGATTTTGTAAGCTTGTAGCCTTTACCGGAGGTATCGTTGCCATTTTCTTTGATTGTATAACCAAAAGTTTCATTAGCTTTGAGGTCATCTGAAATTTCAGAAACAACATCGCCTGTATCAAGTGCCTTTGTAACCTTGAGGTCATTGTTGGCAGGTGTCATTGTGAAGTTTACTGAGAAGTTAGACTCAGCCTCACCACGCTCCATATAGAATACTACCATATGGTATGTCTTGTTAGGATCAAGCTTAGTACCATTGTTGATTGTCTTTGTAACGGTGCCAAGGTTTGTAGGATGTGACGAAACGTCTGCAGAATACGGAGTGCCGTCACCGTTCCACATTTTACCGTAAAGGTCTGAAAGAGTAAGCTCTTTTGTAAGCTTGCCGTCATTTATATTCTGCCACTTACAGAAGATAGCGTTTATATTGTTGCCAAGATCTGACTTTTTGAATTTGTAAAAACCGTCTGATACTTCATAAGGTTTTACATAATACTTTTCATTATTAAGTGTACCAACACTCGTATCCTGCCAAACATACAAACAGAAGTCTGTATAATTACCTGTCTTAACCCAAAACTCATCACTAGGAACTGTAACTGTTGTCGATGATGATGAAGTCGATGACGGAGTTGAGTAATCGGCAAATACATTGTCGGCAGTTGCTTTCATTGTATTAAAGTTAATTGAACCGCTTGCCTCTTTATGGTCACCGCCGAGGTCGAGAGCAAGCTCTGCATCAGCGCCTGTTGAATCTTCGCCGATATAAACCCAAAGGTCATCATCACCGCTGAAGTTAAAGGTTGCAGGTTTGTTGTCTGCAAGTAAACCGTCCTTCGGAACTCTGAAGTCTATATCAAGTCTGATACCAAAACCATAGTCAAGGTTAGAGTTAGTACCCTTGCCCGATGATGTAGCCGTGGTATTGTTGAATGGGAAAACACCATAACCGTTGGTGCCGCTGAAGCTACCCAGGTCATCGTTGATTCCATAATTCTTACCAGCACCGTAGTTAATTTTTTTAGGTGTGAGGCCGTCCCATGTGAAGTAGATGTTATCGGCTGCATTCTTTGAAGTGAATTCATAAGTAGTAACACCTGCATCGTCAGTAGTTGTACGGAACGGGAAAGATGACTTATAAACATTGGCAACTCTTGCACCATTATATGTAGCGGTTGAAAGTGCCTCAGCATCAAAGTACGGGGCTTTAACACCGTCAAGAATCTGAAGATTGCCCTTGCTGTCAAGCTTATTATTCATTAGACCCAAAAGAGAGTATGTGTAATACTTCTTATCATTACTTCCCATCTGCCAGTACATACCGTTGGAGTTGTTTACTGCATAGTAATAGTTATCATCATAATTGTTGATGTTTGTAAGTCCTTTTGCGTGAGTCTCAAATGTTCCGTAGTGTTCATTACCCTTATACATATTGCCGAAGTAGAGAGGATACTTCCAGTCCGACTTATAGTTTAAAGCAATGTTGCTTATGTAGCTGTTGAAGCTATCAAACTGATACCAATAGTCATACATATTGCCATTACCCTGACACTGAAGATACCCTTTCTCCTGCTCCATATCAGACCAGTAGTCAAAGTATGTTGCGTCAACGCCTACTATGTTAGGATTATTTGAGAATGAATTTTCAACAACAGCGTTATAGTCTACATTGCCTATTTCCGAGAATTTTGTCCAGCTTTCGCCTCTGGCTGTCTTAACATATGTAGCCGTGTTCTCGCTGTAGCCCGAACCATCATATCCCGAACCTGTCGGATATGAAGTTGCGGAAGATGCACCGTTGAGATTAGATTTTGTCGGATGGAATCTTAAAACCGCATCTGTCGGAATTTTACCGCTGAACACCACATGACCATTTACCGTAGTTTGTGTAAGCTCAACTGTTCCTTCGTAGGCATCGTTGTAGTCAAAAGTTGCATAAACCTTTGAAAGTGACTTCCAGTCATCGTTTGAAACATAAACTGTTTTATATGTTGCCTTTGACTGTTTGTCGGGAGCTTCAACAGAAAGGTATTTACTTTCTTTGAACGAGCCGTCAGTTGTAAGATAAAATTCCGTGTCGCCCGAAGCACCCGAAAGGTCGAGGGTCTTGATGAACGGGTTAGTCCACTGACTTTTTGAGGCATCATAAAGAGCATTATCTGTACTGTATGAATCGTTAATGCTGAGGTCGCTTGTTTGTTTTTCGCCCTTGCTGTTGAAGATTACATATTTATAGGATGACTTAACATCCACATAGTAGTAATCGCTGTCCGAAGATGTGAGCTTGTTCATTGCAGCACCCGGCCACTCTGCGTTGGAGTCAGTATCGGTTACCCAAGAATATGCATAAGCTTCCTTATAGGTATTGCTGTTATTAAGATAGATACGGCGGTAACCGCTTGCAACAGTCTTTTCGGGAAGAGTAAATTTAACCCCCGAAGAAAGCTCAATTCTTGTTGCACCGGATGGTGCAGTGATTTCAAAAACTCCCGAAGAAATTTTAATTGCAGTACCCTCACTGAGAACCGTACCGTCATCCTGAGCAAAACGATATGTAACAGAAGAAAAATCTTTCCATTCCTTATTCTTGGTCAGGTTAATGTAAATCTTCTGTCCCGAAGATGTTGCCGCAAATACATTAAGCGACATACCCGACACGGCACATACCGAAAGCATGATGGTAAGTGCAAGCACAAGGGAAAAGCTTTTCTTTACGGTTCTGCAAAGCTTTTTACCTAATTTCATAATTTTTCTTCTCCTTCATTGCCGATTACTTTGTTTTGGCAGTCAAAGTACAATTAAACAGAACTGCATAGGACAGTCCAACATATCTGCCAACTAATTATGAAACGCAAATTTTTGAATTTGTTCTTCTTTTTGATTTGCATACAATTATATAATATTTTATTGCGCATTTGTAGAGGCAATATAACCAAACTTTGGGTAATATTTTTGGCTATTTTGCATATCTACAAATACGATTTAATATTTTTGACCATAATGTGATTTTATTACTTATTTATCACCATTTTTTGCGTTTAAAATAAATTATACCCATTGTACAACCTTAACAGGCAATCGAAAAGTCAATTTCAGCACTGAATTTGTTGATTTTTAATTCTTTTTTCAAAAATATCAAAAATTTTTATGCAAATTTACGCCAAGCTATATGCGTAGAAATATGTATTTTTTTTGCGATTGTTGTTTTTTAACATAAAATGCCCCAAAACCAGCATTTTGCAGAATTTTTCAGATATATTTTTATAATCAATATCTATATCTCATCAAATTAATCACCGAACACCTTGAAAATTCGGCATAAATAAAGGGCAGAGTATTGCTCTCTGCCCCTCAAAATGTAATTCACTTAAACTGCAATTATATAAACCGCTTTATGCAAACATATTAAAGATCTCTGCCGCAGCATTTCTTGTACTTTTTACCGCTGCCGCACGGACAGGGATCGTTTCTGCCGATTTTCTTGCCCTTACGGATAGTCTTGTTGACAGAATCCGTACCGTCTGCAGAAGTTTCTGTAGGCTGAGCAACCTGCTCACGGTGAAGCGCCTGCTTTACGGCGTCCGACTGTTCAACAGCTTCTTCATCATCGGATGCAGACTGTGCCGCTGCGGCAGCCCTCTGAGCTGCTCTCTTTGCCGCTGCAATTGCATCCTGTCTTTTCTGAATCTCATAAACGCGCTTTGGCATAATGAGCATCATCTTGACAGTATCTTCACGAATGCTTTCAATCATTTCATCAAACATATCGAAGCCTTCAACTCTGTACTCAACAACAGGATCGTGCTGACCGTATGAACGAAGTCTGATACCGCTCTTGAGCTGATCCATATTGTCGATGTGATCCATCCAATGTGTATCAACATTCTTGAGGAGGTAAACACGCTCCATCTCACGGATTGTTTCCTCGGGAAGAAGTTCTTCGTTTTCCTTGTAGATTTCAAGAGCATCGTCAACGAGCATCTTCTGAATCTCTTCGGGTTCCATATTTTCAAGATCTTCAAGGCTGAAATCATACTTTGACTCATCTCTTATAAGCCAGCCTGCGTAGTAATCCTTGAGGCTTTGGAAGTTCCAATGTTCTGCAGGACCTTCGGGGAGATACTGCTTGATTGAAGTTGCGATTGTATCCTCAACCATTTTGAGGATTGTTTCGTGGAGATCCTCACCGTTAAGAACCTGATCACGCTGACCGTAGATGATTTCACGCTGTTTGTTCATAACATCGTCGTACTGGAGGACATCCTTACGAATGCCGAAGTTACGAAGCTCAACCTTTTCCTGTGAGCCTTCGATAATACTTGTGAGCATTTTATTCTCAATAGGCATATCTTCGGCAACATTCATACGCTCCATCATCATTTTCATTCTGTCACCGCCGAACAGACGCATAAGGTCATCCTCGGTTGAGAGGAAGAAACGGCTGACACCCGGATCGCCCTGACGGCCTGCACGGCCACGGAGCTGGTTATCAATACGGCGTGACTCGTGTCTTTCCGTACCCATAATGTAAAGACCGCCGGCCTCTCTTACCTTTTCAGCCTCGCCCTTAATCTCTTCCTTATACTTGTCATTCAGTTCTCTGAATGTATTTCTTGCATTGATGATTTCTTCATCATCGGTTTCCGCATAACCTGTAGCTTCTTCAATAAGCTCCTCTGTAAAGCCCTGCTTACGCATTGCGGCTTTTGCCATATACTCTGCGTTACCGCCGAGGATGATATCGGTACCACGACCTGCCATGTTGGTTGCGATTGTTACCGCACCGAGTTTACCTGCCTGAGCAACAATTTCAGCCTCTTTTTCATGCTGTTTTGCATTGAGGACATTGTGCTTGATGCCTCTCTTTTTGAGCATTTTTGAAAGAAGCTCCGACTTCTCAATTGAAATTGTACCGACGAGGACAGGCTGTCCCTTTTCGTGAGCCTCAACAATTGCATCAATAACAGCGTGGAACTTGCCGTTTTCTGTCTTATAAACCGAATCGGGGAGGTCTTTTCTTAAAACAGGCTTGTTTGTAGGAATTTCAACAACATCAAGCTTGTAGATTTCCTGGAATTCTTCCGACTCTGTCTGAGCAGTACCTGTCATACCCGAAAGCTTTTTGTAAAGACGGAAGTAGTTCTGGAATGTGATTGTAGCAAGAGTCTTGCTTTCACTCTGAACCTTTACGCCCTCTTTAGCCTCAATAGCCTGGTGAAGACCTTCGTTAAAACGACGGCCGTACATAAGACGACCTGTAAATTCGTCAACGATGATAACTTCGCCGTCCTTGACAACATAGTCAACATCAAGCTTCATAACGCCGTTAGCCTTGATAGCCTGATTTACATGGTGCTGAATTGTAAGGTTATCGGGATCGGTAAGGTTTTCAATACCGAAAAATTCTTCGGCTTTCTTAACACCGCTCTGTGTGAGGGTTGCTGTTTTCTGCTTTTCGTCAACAACATAATCAATGTCGTTTTCCTTGTAATATTCCTCCATATCCTCTTTTGCGTCAAGTTCTGCAAAACGCTGAACTTTAAGAGTTTTTGCAAGAGCGTCAGCCTTTGCGTAAAGGTCTGTTGACTTGTCGCCCTTACCCGAAATAATAAGAGGAGTTCTCGCCTCATCAATAAGGATTGAGTCAACCTCATCGACAATTGCAAATGCGTGCGGGCGCTGAACCTTGTTTTCCTTGTAAACTACCATGTTGTCACGGAGGTAGTCAAAACCGAGTTCGTTGTTTGTTCCGTATGTAATATCTGCGGCATAAGCCTTTTTTCTGCCCTCGTTATCGAGATCGTGGCAGATAAGACCAACCGAAAGACCGAGGTATCTGTAAAGCTTGCCCATCCACTCTGAGTCACGGCGGGCAAGGTAATCGTTGACTGTTACAATGTGAACACCTTCACCTGTAAGAGCGTTGAGGTATGCAGGGAGGGTAGCAACCAAGGTTTTACCTTCACCGGTTTTCATCTCGGCGATTCTGCCCTGGTGAAGAACGATACCGCCGATAATCTGAACGGGGAAGTGCTTCATACCAAGCACTCTCCAGCCTGCCTCACGACAGGTTGCAAATGCTTCGGGGAGAATATCGTCTGTTGTTTCGCCGTTGGCAAGTCTTTCTTTAAGAATTGTTGTCTGGTTCTTGAGTTCACTTTCGCTCATAGCCGCATATTTATCTTCGAGTGCAAGCACCTTGTCACAGATTGGTTGCACACGCTTAACTTCACGCTTGCTGTAGTTGCCGAACATAGCCTTTAAAAAATTCATCAGGGTTCTTCCTTTCAATGTACCGAAAAAATCGGTCAAACTGTATTTTCAATAATATAATTTTAATTTACTGCACCGCAGACGCTCCAAGGCTTTTTGCAGCCTGAATCATTGCGGCCTCAACCACGGGACCGGCATATTGGAAACCGAAACCCGAATCCTGTACAACACAGGCAAAGGCGAGAGGGCAGTCCTCATCTTTTGAGTAGCCGACCATCCAGCCGTTAGGGTTCTTATCATCGCCGACTTCACCCGTACCTGTTTTGGCACAGACTGTAAGTCCGCCGAAAAGGTTATCGCCGTAGTAATCCGAAACGGTGTATCTCATAACATCATCAAGCTTTGCCGCCGTATCGGATGAAAAAAGCTCCTGTCCGCTGTTCTTGTAGTTTATGCCGAGTGCGGAGAGAATGGACTCATCTTTGATAAGGGTAGGGTTTGTAGCCTTACCGCCGTTTGCGATTGCACCGTAGATAATTGCCATCTGCATCGGGTTTACCTTGTCATTATACTGACCTACACCCGACCAGCCAAGCTGGTTTTCATTGGCATCGCTGACATCATATGAACCTTTTGCGGTTTTAATTCCGTCAACATCAAAGGAGCTGTTAATGCCGATTTTCTCGGCAGTTTTTGTCATTGTGTCACTTCCGAGTTCAACGGCAAGCTTTGCAAAAACAATATTGCAGGAATGTGCCATTGCCTCTTTATATGTCAGCGTTCCGTGAGTTTCCGTACAGGTAACTTCACTTCCGCCTATGTTCTCACTTCCGTTACAAACCCAAGTGCGGTCATAAAGGTCGGGAATATTCTCGATTGCCGCCGCAGATGTAACGATTTTGAAGATTGAACCCGGGGTAAAGGTTGACGAAAGCACATTATCAAGGTAAACGCCCTCGTATTCGCTTTCGTTGTCCTCGGTAATTTCGGGAGGAGCCTGCGGATCATAAGCCATGGTGCTTACGGAACAGATAACCTCGCCTGTTTTGTAGTTATATATTACACAGGCACCTTTTTTGTTATAAGCTGCAAGAACATCATAAGCCGCCGCACAGGTTGCGGAATCGACTGTCAGCTTTATATCGTGAGAGGCACGCAATGATTCCGGCATATTAAGTCCGAAAACAAGGTTATAGCCTATCAGCTGAGAACGATACATACTTTGAACAGCCGTTGAAATGTTAAGGCTGTCATCACCGACAACATGAAGCAGAGATTTTCTTACGCTCTCGCTTTCGTTATAAACTCTTTTACCGTCAACCGTCTGTGCAAGAGCCTTGCCGTTGCGGTCATAGATCGCTCCTGCCTGTGCAAGGCCGCCGTCACCTGCTATATGCGCATTATATGCCTGATCAACCCAGTCGTCTGCCCCTGTTACAAGCTCAAAGGCAAGATAGCCGAGTCCGCCGATAAACGCAAGCGCAACTATATATATAAGTGTACTTCTGCGAAGTATTTTTTTCAAACCTTACACCACCCTGTGTATCAAGTGAACAATCGAAAAATTAAAGAAAATGCGGCTTTGCTTGCAAAGCACTATGAATACGGTCGGGAGATAGAGCATTTTATTTTGCCGTTTTTCCTCTCGACAACAATTTTCCATTTTCAATTTTTCATTTTCAATTTACTAAACTTATCTTTTTACCGAATAAGTTCTCTCGTCTGCGGCTTTGATGAATGCAACAAGTCCCCAACAAGACATAATACTTGAACCGCCGGCAGACACAAACGGAAATGTTACGCCTGTAAGCGGAAGGACATCGGTTGCACCGAAAACATTGAGAGAAAGCTGAACGACAAAAAGTCCTGCCGCACAGCACGCTGAAATTGAATAAAAGGTACTTCTGCTGCGGGTTGTAATTGCCCTTGCATAAATAAACATTGCACCTACTGCCACGGCAAGTGTGAACGCAACGATAACTCCCATTTCTTCCGAAACAAGTCCGAAAACAAGGTCACTTTCGGATGCGGCAACCTGCTTTAAAAAACCGTTGCCGATGCCTACACCGAAAAGTCCGCCGCTTGCCATATATGTGAGAACTCTTGCCTGCTGATAACCGAGGTTGTCCTGAGTATGTTCCCACACATGACGCCAGCCCGAAAAACGGTCGGCAACATACGGTTTAAACTTGAGGACAAAGGTTACGCCGAAAATTGCGGCGGCAACAGCAAGAATAATCGTCTTGAAATCGCCCGAGCGCATAAACGCTGTGAGCAAAAATGTTACAAAGAAGATAAGCGCAGTACCGAAGTCGCCCATAAGAGCCAAAAGTCCGACGCAGACTGCCGAGAAGATAATGTACTCAAGCAGGTTCTTCTTTGTCATCAACACATCAAGCGAGCTTGCACCGATAAAGATGAAGATAATCTTTGCAAGCTCTGACGGCTGAAATGAAAACGAGCCGATATAAATCCAGTTGGCGGCGCCGTTTGTAATCTTACCGAAAACAATTGTTACACCCAAAAGACCGACCGCACAAATCATTGCCGGAAGTCTGAGTTTATTTACCTTATCGGGATCTTCAATCAGCTTGATAATTATGCAGAAGAAAATCATACCTATTGCGGCGGCAACAAGCTGAACATAAGCCGAGCGTTCCGACTGTCTGATAAGCATCATTACGCCTATGCCCGTCAAAAACAGGGCAAGCGATTCAAGCTCGAAATTTACTCTGCGGATTACAAAATAGGAGATAAAGAAGAATCCCCATTCAACAGCCGCAAGAGCGCCGAACAGCACGAGCGGAGCCATTGTATTTGTGCCGTCATTCCAGAACATTGCCTGAACGCACATAAAGAAGTGAAAAAATGTAATAAGAAGCATAAGCTTCCACGATTTCATTGCAGGCTTATCGCTGACCTTTGAGAAAAACCAGCTTGACTGCAACGGCTGTTGAAACTCCTCGCCTCTTTTTACTATAAGGCTTGTACCGCCTATTGTTATTGTATCGTCAATTAGCACCTTTGCTCTGCCTCTTGTTCTTTTGCCGTTGAGCATTGTGCCGCTCTTTGAGTCGGTATCGCTTACGTACCAACCGTCTTTACGGCGAAGGAGTACGCAATGATTTCTTGAAACCGTCGGGTCATCAACGGTTACATCACTGCTTTTACTTCTGCCGATTGAATTTTCCCAGAAAAGGACGGGGAGCATCTCGCCCGTTGCAGGGTTCAAAAGTGAAATCAAAGGAGTTTCGGGACGGCGGCGACGGCGCATTGCGGCAAAGCACTGGTACACAATTATTATTGCATAAACAGGCATAAGAAAACGCAGTGCAACAACACCCATATCGAAAATTATCGAAAGATCCGGCACTTTTTTCAACTCCTTTGCAAATCATATATCTTAAAAATAAGCATACTTAAAGTTATACAGTTTAAATAATAATCCAATTTCCTCCAAAAGTCAATATTTTCATTCGTGAAGATAGTTTTTTTGGATCAAATACTTTAATGCCCGAGCGTGACTTTCTATATTAAGGTAACTTTGTAGCCGAGTGCCTCGGCAGTCAATTCGTGAAGATAGTTTTTTAAGTCAAATATTTTAATGCCCGAGCGTAGCATTTTAATTGTTTGTACAAACCAAACTGTAGGGGCGTTCATCGGACGCCCGCTTGATGAATGGTTTTGTTTAAACATCTATGTTTTGATGTGATGAAAATCGTGTATTCTAATGTAGCGGCGAACCGTGTTCGCCAATCGGTTTGATTGCAAAATCAAACCGAATAAATACACATATACATTTTATCAATTTTGATTTATGGCTCTAAATATAGTTACTGTTTATTCAATTCGTGTGTACACACGAATTGATTGGCGAACACGGTTCGCCGCTACGTTATTTCGATAACTCTGTTTCATTCATATAATTTATTTCTATCACAATATTTCTGTCATTGCTTGCGGGCGTCCGATGAACGCCCCTACGAGTTTGTGCTTTTTTATACAATTTTATTAAACTCCTTGATTTATTAACTTCAATAATTTATAATGACTTTGACAGAGGATTTGTTAATCCATCTGTTGAGTGTTTCGCCACTTATTTAAAGAGCGAGTGTTTTTATCGTTGAGCGTTTCGCCGCTTGTAAAAGTGCGAGTATTAACAAAAGACCTCTCAAAAACTGAGAGGTCTTTTATCATGATATATCTATGAGGATTAATGAAGACTTTTCATTTTATCGGCTTTATCACGGCATATATGCGACCATTTGCAGTCGCCGCACACCTGCGAAAGCCTGTCTTTTAAAATTATATTTTCCCTTGCAATTCTCGAAAGCTCTTTCCAATCGGCAGTATCGCCGATTTTCATTCCGAGTAAATCAAGACATCTTTTGTCATAGCATGACGCCTTGCCCGTAACATCGCAACTGCCGTTGTCACGGTTCGGACACGATGAACAAATTTCGTCACAACCGCCTGTAAGCGTAAGGCTTGCGTTGTCATTTTCAAGAACCGACACTATTTTTGCCATTCCGCAGACAAATTCATCGCTGTAACCCTTGCCTTCAAAAAACTGCACACAAAGGCTGTGGTGCGGTCTGAACTTAAAGCTTAACGATTTTGTCAAGACGATTTACCAAAACTGTTGCAACAACAATCTTTGCGGCATCTGCAAGAAGGAACGGAACAACGCAGGTGAGAAGTGCGGCAACAAAGTCTGTATGCATTGAAATCATAAACCAGATTGTACCGAAAAGGTAGCATACTGCAAGACCTGCAACCATTGAAACCGCAAGTACCCAAAGCTTTCTGCCGAGAAAATCAGTCATAAGTCCAACGATAAGTGCCGTAAAGAGGAAACCGATGATATAACCGCCTGTCGGACCGCCGAGAACGCCGATTCCGCCTGAGAATCCTGCAAACACGGGAACACCGATTGCACCGAGGAGAACATAAACCGCAACGCTGATGAGTCCTCTTTTCCAGCCGAGCATAGCCGCCGCCATAAAGATACCGAGAGTCTGAAGTGTGAACGGAACTGTCATCGGAATCTGAATCTGTGCGCACACTGTGATGATTGCGACGAACATCGCCATATACACAAGGCTTAATACATTACTTTTTGATTTACTGTTTGTTTTTGCTTCTGTCATAAAATTACCTCTCCTTTGCAAAACCGATTCTTTTGTTTTGCAGATTGTCAACCAAATCATTTTATCGGTTGACAATTATTATAGTACCGATTGCCGCATTTGTCAACCCGATTTATATTTTAAAGTGACAATTACAATCCGTTTTGATGTAACAATTGACTTTACAACCAACTTATCATATAATAATTATCAGACCAAACAAACCAAAGGAGATTTATATATGCAGATTTCGAGCAGATTTACTCTGGCAATTCACATTATCGCCTGTATTGAAACCTTTAAAAATGAATACAAGGTAACGAGTGATTTTCTTGCAGACAGTACGAATGTCAACCCTGTTATCGTCCGCAAAATCCTCGGTCAGCTCAAGTCGGCAGGAATTGTTGAGGTTGCAAGGGGTTCGGGCGGTGCAAGTCTTTCAAAACCGCTTGACAAAATTACATTTCTTGATATCTACAAGGCGGTTGAATGCGTTGAAAACGGCGAGCTTTTTCATTTTCACGAAAAACCAAATCCAAAATGTCCTGTCGGCAGAAACATTCACACCGTTCTTGACAACAGGCTTGACAAGGTTCAGCAGGCAATGGAAAACGAACTGAAAAAAATCACCCTTGCAGATATTGAAAGCGATATTCAAAAGTTGATACAGAAATAATTACGGCATCGGAGAAAAATCCGATGCTTTTTTGTTGCAAAAAACTCCTGAAAAAATTTTTAAAAAAATTTCGTTGTAACTGTTGACATTACAACAAGGCAGGTATATAATATCGTTGTAATCAAAAGGGTTACAACGAATCGATTCACATTTTCCATATTCAAAATTATTCAAAACAAAAATTTTTCAACACAATTTTCAGGAGGTATAATTATGAAAATAGCAGTAGTATGCGCAAACGGTAAAGCAGGACAGCTCATCACAAAAGAGGCAGTAAACAGAGGCTTTGATGTTACGGCTTTTGTAAGAGGCGAAAACAAGTCGGCAGCCAAAAACGCAGTAACCAAAGATTTGTTCGACATTACAAAGGAAGATTTGAACGGCTGCGATGTTGTAGTTGACGCTTGCGGCGGTTGGACAGCAGAAACTATTCCCGTTATTCCGAAAGCAGGCGAGCACCTTTGCAATCTTCTTGCAGGCACAGACACAAGACTTGTTATTGTCGGCGGTGCGGGCACTCTTTATGTGAACCCCGAACACACAATCAGAGTTGCAGACGGCAAAGATTTTCCCGATGCATTCAAGCCCCTTGCAGCCGCACATCAGGTTCTTCTTGACGGACTTCGCAAGAGAAACGATGTTAAGTGGACATATGTAAGCCCTGCCGGAGATTTTCAGGCTGACGGCGAAAGAACAGGCGAGTACACACTCGGCGGTGAAGAACTTGTTCTCAACTCAAAGGGCGAAAGCGTTATCAGCTATGCTGACTATGCAATCGCTTTTGTTGACGAAATTGCAAACGGCAATCACATCGGCGAAAGAATTTCGGTTGTAAGCAAATAAAGCTAAAATTAAACATAAAACAGGGACAGCAGATAACGCTGTCCCTGAAATTTTTGCAATAGATTAAGTTTTGCGTGCTTAAAATTAAGCCTTGTTAACTGAACCGAAGAGTTCCATCTTTTCCTTAACAGTAGCCTTGATAGCCTCTGCGCCGGGAGCGAGGAGCTTTCTTGGATCGAAGCCCTTGCCTTCGAGATCCTTGCCCTCTTCAATATACTTTCTTGTAGCTGCTGCAAATGCGAGCTGGCACTCTGTGTTAACATTGATCTTTGAAACGCCGAGTGAGATAGCCTTCTTGATCATGTCGGCAGGGATACCTGTACCGCCGTGGAGAACGAGCGGCATCTCGCCTGTAAGCTGCTGGATAGCGTCAAGAGTTTCAAAGCTGAGGCCCTTCCAGTTTGCAGGATACTTACCGTGAATGTTACCGATACCTGCTGCGAGCATTGTTACGCCGAGGTCTGCAACCATTTTGCATTCCTTAGGATCTGCGCATTCGCCCATACCGATTACGCCGTCTTCCTCGCCGCCGATTGAACCAACTTCAGCCTCAAGTGAAAGACCGAGCTTGTTGCAGGTTGCAACGAGTTCCTTTGTCTTTTCAATGTTCTCTTCGATCGGATAGTGTGAACCGTCGAACATAATTGAGCTGAAACCTGCTTCGATACACTTCTTAGCGCCTTCGTATGAACCGTGGTCAAGATGGAGAGCAACAGGAACTGTGATGTTGAGTTCCTCGAGCATACCGTTTACCATACCAACGATTGTTTTGTAGCCGCACATATATTTACCGGCACCCTCAGATACACCGAGGATAACAGGTGAGTTGAGTTCCTGTGCTGTTAAAAGAATTGAGATCGGAAGAGCGTCGTGTAGGGAAAGAGTGTAGATCTCGGTG
>OODI01000413.1_pt1 | contig 19596 bp, 11 predicted proteins | sample 1671141 | NCBI WGS metagenome assembly OODI01 (sample SAMN06348126, study PRJEB24527) | human gut metagenome | biome: human gut; feature: ankylosing spondylitis patient; material: feces | host: Homo sapiens | place: China | collected 2015-10 | reverse complement strand
CACTGCCTCAGCCTCCAGATAGGGCGGTCGGGTGCGGGGGTGGGAGGCGGGGGAGAGCTCTCCGGCGGCCTTCCGCTCGGCGATCATGCCGTCAATGACACCGGCGTTCTCGCAGTGGAAGCCGGCGATGCCCCCCAGCCGCTTCAGCTCCTTCAGTGCCCAGTAGATGTCCCGGTCGCCGATCATCATGGCGGGATAGGTGAGATACATCTTGAAAGAAGAGATGCCCTGGGCGAACATGTCCGGCAGCTCTGCCCGGATGGACTCGTTCCAGTCGTCGATGGTCATGTGGAAGCCGTAGTCGCAGAAAGTCCTGCCGTCCGCCTTCTGATGCCACAGGTCCAGGCCGTGGTGCAGGGACTCGCCCTTGTTGGGGCAGGCGAAGTCGATGACCGTAGTAGTGCCGCCCCGCAGGGCCGCCCGGGAGCCGGTGCAGAAATCATCCGCCGTGGTGGTGTTCGCCACATCCAGGTCAAAGTGGGTGTGGGCGTCGATAAAGCCGGGGAAGAGGAAACAGCCGGAGACATCCACCTCCCGGTCTGCGGCTTGAGGTCCCCGGCCCACCCAGGCGATCTTCTCCCCGTCCAGCAGCAGGTCGGCCCGCCGCTGTCCGGCACCGGTGATGATGGTCCCGCCCCTGAGCAATGTGGTCATAAATATACCTCCTTGTGTGTCTGCGGCACGATGCGGCCGCCCGGCGGCAGGCTGCCGGGAAGCTCCAGCAGACGCTTTTTTTCAGTATAACACCCGCCGCAAGGGAATGCCAGAAGTGCGGGTAGAAAAAAATTGCGCTTCTTCTACAAAAAACGTGGGATATTTCTGGTGGTTTTTTTCGAAAAATCCGCGAAGTCCCCTCTGTCCATTTTTTCCAGATGTGCTATACTATATCCATACCACGGGAGGTCATCTCCCGCGCTTTCAGAGGAGGTAACAGAATGAAAAAGAAAGTCTTGTCCCTGCTGCTGGCGGTGGTCATGACGTTCTCCCTGGCCGTCACCGCCAATGCGGCGGAAGAGACGGCACAGGATCTGGACGGCGACATCGTCATCCTGCACACCAACGACGTCCACTGCGGCTATGAGGCCTATGCCAAGGTCGCAACGCTGCACAAGGACGCGGATCTGCTCGTGGATGCGGGCGACCACGTTCAGGGCGATGTCATCGGTACGCTCTCCAAGGGCGAGTACATCGTTGACATCATGAACTACCTCAAGTACGATGCGGCCGTTCCCGGCAACCATGAGTTCGATTACGGCATGGATCAGTTCCTGCACATTGCCAAGGATCTGGCCAAGTACCCGTATCTCTCCGCCAACTTCACCGGCAAGGACGGCACGCCTTACTTCGACGCCTATAAGATCTTCGAGGTCAAGGGCGTGAAGGTCGCGTTCGTCGGCGTCTGCACGCCGGAGACCTTTACCAAGTCCACCCCGACCTACTTCCAGGATGCCAACGGCAATTACATCTATGGCTTCTGCGAGGGCAACAACGGCGCTGACCTCTACAAGGCGGTGCAGAAGGCCATCGATGCGGCCAAGGCCGCGGGCGCCGATTATGTCATCGGCCTCGGCCATCTCGGCATCGACGAGCAGTCCTCTCCCTGGATGAGCAAGGAAGTCATTGCCAACACCACCGGCTTTGACGCCTTCATCGACGGTCACTCCCACTCCACCTTCTCCGAAACGATCAAGGATAAGTCCGGCAAGGAGGTCGTCTTTGAGCAGACCGGCACCAAGCTCGCCAACGTCGGCAAGATCATCATTAAGGCCGACGGCACCATCACCCACGAGAATGTTGACCTGAACACGGTCGAGCCCGACGCCGAGGCGGCGGCCTATATCCAGACCATCACCGATAAGTTCGACGCCCTGCAGAAGCAGGTCGTTGCCAAGACCAGCGTGGAGCTGACCATCAACGGCGCGGACGGCAAGCGCGCGGTCCGCAATGCCGAGACCAACCTCGGCGACCTGTGCGCGGACGCCTACCGCATCCTGCTGGGCGCTGACATCGCCTTCGTCAACGGCGGCGGCGTGCGCGACAACATCAAGGTCGGCGACATCACCTACGGCGATATTATCAAGGTCCATCCCTTCGGCAACGAGGCCTGCCTCGTTGAGGTCACCGGTCAGCAGATCAAGGACGCTCTGGAGCTCGGCTCCGCGGCCTATCCCGGCGAGAGCGGCGGCTTCTTGCAGGTTTCCGGCCTGACCTACACCATCAATGCGGACATTCCCAGCTCCGTGGTGAAGAACGATAAGTCCGAGTTCGTCAAGGTCGACGGCGCGTACCGTGTGTCTGACATCATGGTCGGCGGTCAGCCCCTCGACGTCAGCAAGACCTATACCCTCGCTTCCCATAACTATATGCTCAAGCAGGGCGGCGACGGCTACGCGATGTTCGGTACCGACAACGTCAAGCTCCTCAAGGACGGCGTGATGATTGACAACCAGGTCCTTATCAACTATATCGTCAATAATCTCGGCGGCGTGGTCGGCGAGCAGTATGCCGCCCCGCAGGGTCGCATCACCATCAAGACTGCTGCTTCCGATGTCCCGACGAACGAAAGCGAAAAGGTCATCGCCGGCCGCAATACCACCGTGACCGAGGGCGATACCTACACCGTCGTCGCGGGCGACTGCCTGTGGAATATCGCCTACAAGCTCTACGGCACCGGCACGCTCTACACCAAGCTGGCCGAGGCCAACAAGCTCGCCGATCCGTATATCATCTACATCGGCCAGATCCTGACCGTTCCCGTCAAGTAAAAAACTGCACAATTAGGAAAGCCGCCCGTTTGGGCGGCTTTCTTCTGCGCTTTTTTGCTTTTTACGAGTCCTATATTACCACATTTCCGGCAAATTTTCAAGTCTTGTCTTTTCCTCGTCGGGGGTGTAGATAACATGGCGAGGTGAAAAAGAGATGAATGAATTGATGTTATTCAGCGCGCTGTCCGCGCAGCGGACCGAGGCGGCGCTGCTGCGCGGGAACGCCGTGACGGAACGCTTTGGCCTGACGCTCACGCCGGAGCAATGCGGACGATTGCTGGCGCGCCGCGCCGAAGCCTTGCGGGAGACGGAACGCATCGAGCCGGGCGAGGGCATCCTGCCGAAGCTGGCGGTCGCGCTGTGCGACTCGCCCTGCGTCGGGCCGGAGAACTGGGAGGAAGCGCTCGGCGGGCTGACGGAGCTGTTCTACCACTTCAAGGGCGCGTGCGGCGAACGTCTCGGCGACGACGAGCTGCTCGCCGCGCTGGTGCGGCTATACAACGGCTGGGCGGGCGGCTGCGCGGACCGCATCGCCGATCTCGATGGCCGCGCGATGCTGCGCTTTTCGCGCACGGGAAAGGTGGGGGACGATGTCGAATGAACTGACGTGCCCCCTGACGGGCGCTGAGGAGGGGCTGTGGCAGGAAAAGCTCGCCGCGCTGCTCGTGCGGCAGATCGCGCTCTACACCGCGAATGAAAGCAGCTCCGTGCCGGCTGCCGCCGCGCGGGAGCTGCTGCGCGGCGTGCTGTTTTTTCTTGCCGTGCCGGAGGAGGCGGACGGCGGAGGCGAAGCGGATCGCGCGGACCGTATCCGCGTCCTGCTTCCGCTCGACCTTGCGGACGAGCTGGCGCGCGGGCAACGCCGTGCGCAGCGGGATGCCGCGCTGACGATCGCGCTCTGGCGAAAGGTCGTTGAGATGCTGCCGCCGCTGGAGAACCGCTCGCTCCGCGATACGCTGCGGAGCATCGGCAGGGGCTTCCGCTGCTATGACACGCGCTTTTTCCCGCAGCGGTTCGATTGTGACATTGACTATCAGCTTTCCCAAAGCGTGTCGGAGAGCCTGTTGGGGATAAATTATGTCAACCAATATCTGACCCATCTGGCGGCGGAAAATAGTCTGCTCACGCGATTGCCGCAGGGCGAGGTCCGCGCGGTGCTGGAGCGCTCCTGTCCCGATTGGCGCGGGCTGCTGGTGAATCTCTACGCACCGGCCGCGGCGAACGCGCTCGCCCGCACGCTCCTCGGCGGGGAGGGGCTGACGCTCTCGGACGGCGAGATCGACGCGCTCCGCGAGCGCTGGGAGCACGCGCGGCCCGAGCAGATCATGGCCGACCTGCTTGCAGCGGCGGATGCGCTCGCGGAGCGGCTCGCCCTCCCACGCGGCGCGGGGAAATATCTGAGCAGCTGCGCCCGCGAGGTCGCCGTCCGCGCCGAAAGCCTGCGCGACTGCGGCGGTCTGCGGGGACTGTTCGTATGAAAGAAAAAGGGCACGGCCGCTTTTCGGCGGCCGCGCCTGTATCTTGTAAGAAAGTTTGCGCTTACGCGAACAGATAGCTGTACTTGTCGCGGATGGTGAAGATCAGCGCCTCAATGTCCACCGGCAGATCGTTGTCGGAGGTGGAGAGATCGTAGTCGCGCTCCTCCGCCATGCGGACGCGGACGTGGTCGGCGTCGAGGAAGAGGACGCCGGGGTTCTTGCTCTCCGCCATATCCTCCGCCGTCTGGAAGAGGGTGAACTTGTCGTGGCAGGGCTCGCTGGCATAGGGGCAGAACTGCGTGCAGTTGCCGCACTCGTTGCACATCTTGTCGACGTGGATGATCTGGTGGCTCTCGTCGGGCATGACGACCGCGACGTTCGCGCGGTTCGGGCAGGAGTCCACGCAGTTCTCGCAGACGGTGGAGCACTGCAGGCAGCGCTCGCCCTCGCACTTGCCGGACATCTTGAGAATGCCGTGCTTGGCGATGGCGTCGGACTCGGTGATGAACGCCTGCGCGGGGATCTCATACTCGTAGGGAGCGCCGACCACGGCTTCGGCGAAGCGCGCGGCGTCGGCAATGCCCTCGACCACGGTGGCGGGACCGCGGTGCGCGTCACCCGCGCAGTACACGCCCTCGACATTGGTCTCAAACGCGGGGCCCTTGCGCTCCATCTCGATGCCGTTTGCGGCCATGAGGTCGGAATCGACCTGCTCGCCGACGGCGGAGAGGACGAGGTCGCAGGGGATGGAGAACTGCTCGCCGGACTTCACGGGGCTGCGGCGGCCGGTCTCGTCGGGCTCGCCGAGCACCATCTTGTCACACAGCAGCATACCCTTGGCCTGCTTGACGGGAGCGGCCAGCTCGATGAACTCCACGCCCTCGTCGATGGCGAGCTGCAGCTCGTGCTCGTCGGCGGGCATGAACTTCTTGGTGCGGCGGTAGAGAATGGTGGCGTGCGCGCCCATGCGCTTGGCGACGCGGGCGGCGTCCATGGCGGTGTTGCCCGCGCCGACCACAACGATGTTGCCGGAGAGGTTGGGCTTGACCTGCTTCTTTTCCTTCTTCATCCACTCAATGACGCCCTGCACGTTGCCCTCGATGTCGAGCTTGCCGGCCTTCCACGCGCCGGTGGCGAGGAGGATGTGGGTGTAGCCCATTTCCTTCAGCTCCGCGACGGAGGGAGCGCTCTTGCCGCACTTGACCTCAACGCCGTAGCTCATCATCAGGGCGATGTCCTTCTCGATGGCCTCGTCGGAAATGCGGAAGGCGGGAATGACGTAGCGCGGCACGCCGCCGAGCTTGCGCTCACGCTCGAAGATGGTGGTCTCGATGCCGGCGCGGCCGCAGAAGTACGCCGCGGCGATACCGGTCGGGCCGCCGCCGATGATGGCGACGCGCTTGCCCTCGACGCGCTCGGGCAGCTTGATGGAGGCCATCAGGGCATTGTAGCCCTTCTGCGCGGCGAGGAGCTTGGTGTCGCGGATGTGGACGCTCTCCTCATAGAAATTGCGGGAGCACTTGCCCTGGCAGCGGTGCGCGCAGATGGTGCCGGTGATGAAGGGCAGGGCGTTCTTCTCGGTGATGAGCTTGAGCGCGGGGCCGTAGAGACCCTTGCGGCACAGCTCGAGGTACTCGGGAATGTCCTGCTCGATGGGGCAGCCGCCCTTACAGGGGGCGATGAAGCAGTCGAGCCAGGGCACCTGCTCGGTGGACTTGCGGCTGGGCAGGGGCTTGATGGGCTTGAGGTGATGGTAATTCGTGCGGGCGGAGGCGGCGAGGTCGGAGATGGCGGCGGAGTCGGTGCCGGCGAAGGCGCGGTACTCCATCGGCTCGACCTTCTCGACCATCTGGAGCAGGCGGTTGTAGCCGCCCGGCTTGAGAATGGTGGTGGCGACGGTGATGGGCCAGATGCCCGCGGCAAAGAGCTTATCGCAGTTGAAGTATTCCGCGCCGCCGGCGAAGGAGATACGCATCTTGCCGCCGAACGCGCGGGAGATGCGATTGCACATCTCGATGGTCAGCGGGAAGAGGCTGCGGCCGGACATATACATCTCGTCGTTCGGCAGCTCGCCGCGCGTGGTGTCCACGGGGAAGGTGTTGGAGAGCTTGAGACCGAACTCCAGACCCTCCTTGTTCGCGAGCTTCTGCAGACGCTCGAACATGGGCACCGCGTCCTCCCACTGGAGATCCTCGTTGAAGTGATGCTCGTCGAACACGATGTAGTCGTAGCCCATGGAGTCGAGGATGCTGCGGGCGGTCTTGTAGCCGAGGATGGTGGGGTTGCACTTGACGAAGGTGTGCAGGTGCTTCTTCGTGAGCAGATAGCTTGCGATGCGCTCGATCTCCTGCGGCGGGCAGCCATGGAGCGTGGAGACGGTGACGGAGCGGGACACGCGCGGGGAGATATGCGCGATGAAGTCACGCTCGGCGGGGAACAGCTCGGTGAGCACCTTTTTGCACTCCTTGAACTGCGCGGTTCTGCTCGCGTCCATCATGTTGTCGATGTAGCTGTTGACCTTGCGGCCCTTGATGCCCTCGAGGTCGTAGCCGACGGACATATTGAACACGAACCCGTCGGGATCGCCGAGACCGTAGACCTTGGAGACGACCTTGAGCGCGCACCACGCCTTGATGTACTCGTCCTGCGCCTGCGCCACGGTCAGCTCGGTGGACCACTCCTGATTGTAACCCTCGTCGGCGGCGAGGATGCAGGGACGGGGCACGCAGGCGGCGAGGTCGGCGCCGTCCATCTTCTGTACGGTCTTGACCTCGAAGAAGCGGGCGCCCGCGAAGTAGGCGGCGATGATGTTCTGCGCGAGCTGGCTGTTGGGGCCGGCGGCGGGGCCGAAGGGCGTTTCGATGCGCTCACCGAAGATGGGCAGGCTCTTGCCCGTGGCCTCATATTTCTTGTGGACGCCGAAGATGTCGCCGCTCTGGGCGTACTCGGTCACGACCCAGTTCATCAGGGACGCGAACGGAATGGGATACATTTTCTCAGACATCGTTGTTCCTCCTATGTAATGTTTCCTTAATACTCGCAGTGATTGAGGCTGCCCCAGAGCTTCTTCGCGGCCTCGAGGATGTGGGCGTTCTCGGCCTCCTCGTCGATGCCGACGAGCTGACGGTCGAGCATGAGCGTTTTGCCGGCGGCGATGGTGGTCTGGCACTGGCGGCCCGTCATGCCGAAGATCATGTGGCCGTCGATGTTCGCGTCGGAGAACGGGGTGAACGGCTTATAATCCATCACGATGATGTCTGCCGCCGCGCCCGCCTTGAGCACGCCGAGCTGGTCGGGGAAGTACTTCGCGCCGATCTTCGCGTTGTTCTTGAAGAGCATATCCGTGACCTCGCACCAGCCGACATTGGGCAGGCAGTTCTGGCTGCGCTGGGAGCAGAGGGCGACCTTGAGGGACTCGAGCATATCGTTGGTGTAGGCGTCGGTGCCCATGCCGAGCAGGATGCCGCGCTTGTAGAGCTGGAGGACGGGGCAGATGCCGATGGCGTTGCCCATGTTGGATTCCGGATTGTTCACGACCATCGTACCCGTTTCCTTGATGATCTCCATCTCGGCGGTGTTGACATGGATGCAGTGACCGAGGATGGTCTTGGGGCCGAGGATGCCGTGATCCTGAAGGCGCTGGACGGGACGGCGGCCATAGTTCTGGAGGGAGTCATACACATCGTTCATGCCCTCGGAGACGTGGATGTGATAGCCGGTGCGGCCGTTGTTGGCCTCGACCATACGGTCGAAGGTCTTATCGGAGATGGTGAAGAGCGCGTGACCGCCGAACATCGCCGCGAGCATGGGATCCTTGCGCTGCTCGCATTCCGTGATGAAGTCGGCATTTTCCTTGATGGCCTGCAGGCACTTCTCCTCGCCGTCGCGGTCGGAGACCTCATAGCACAGGCAGGAGCGCAGGCCGAGACGCTTGCTCTCCTCGGCGATGGTGTGCAGCGTGCCGGGAATCTCGCCATAGCTGGCGTGATGGTCGAAGACGGTGGTGACGCCCTGCTTGATGGAGTCGATGTAGAGCGCGGTGGCGCTGGCCTTGGTGCCGTCCATCATCAGGTGGCGGTCGATGGCCCACCACGTTCCGTCGAGGACCTCGTAGAAGTTTGTCGGGTTGTTGCCGACGATGGACAGGCCGCGCGCGAGTGCGGAATAGATGTGGGTGTGCGCGTTGATGAAGGCGGGCATGATGACGCCGCCCTTGGCATCGACGATCTCGGCGTCGGGGTACTTCGCGCGCAGGGCGGCCTCCTCGCCGACCTCGGCGATCCTCGCGCCCTCGTAGGCGACCGCGCCGTGCTCGTAGTAGCCGCGGCCCTCTGCGTCGCGGGTGATGAGACGTCCGTTGGTGATGAGCTTCATAAGTGGTTTCCTCCTGTTAAATGGTTTCAACTGACGAACCCTTCAGGCAAAAAGAAAAGACGCTCCAAGCGAGTCACTCGCCCGAAACGTCAGCGTTTCTGCCGGAGTGATAGTTTCAGCCCGTGCGCGCAGCACTTCGTTACAGCTATCAGTCATAGATTGTAGATTTATTTTACACGAAGGCGGGAACAATTTCAATGGAAATTTCGTCAAAATCCGTGAAAAGAGCCTTGATAAAACAGAGAAATCGCCTTTTGATTTTTGTGCAAAGCGATGAAGGAGCAAAAAAGTTACCCCGCGTTGGCCGTGTAGACCCCGCCAAACCTGCACATGAATTGCAGGTGGGTCGCCTCTGTCCGGTTTTACTGCTTCCAACGTCCGGCCGCAAAAGGCGGCCGGGAGGCCTGCAAACCACCGGAGCGTACCGGCGTCCCGTATGACGAAATGTGGGTTTATAAAGAGCCTATCACGAACCACGCAGGGTAATTGCCATTGTAAGCGGAGCGGCGGGAAAAATCCGTCGGAAGCGAGGTTATTCCTCCTCGTCCTCCATCATCTGCTCCATGAAGAGGTCGTAGACCTCGTTGATCTCGTCCTCGTCGACGACGTTGGCGAGCATCTCCTCGCCGTCCACCGTCTCGCTCTTGAGAATGATGAGGCCGTACTCGTCCTCATTCTCCTCCTCGCCCTCCTCCACAACGGGGAAGAAAGCCATATAGGTCGTGCCGTTGTGCTCGAGCGCGTCGATGTATTCCAGCTCGATGTCGTTGCCCTCCTCGTCCGTCAGCGTGACGAAATTCGGGCCGTATTCTTCGCTCATGGGGGTGTCCTCCTCCAACAGTCGGTATTTGAGATGGAGATAGTATAGCGCATTTCCAAGCGCAATGCAAGTTTGACATCTGCGCGATTTTGTATTACAATAAATTACCTATTGTCAAAAGACAGCAAAGCGGAGCTCCGCTTTTTCAATTCGCAAAAGGAGGTAGCGCAATGGAAGGGAAACAAGAAGCCGCCCGTGCGCCTCGAAGAAACCACAGAAGGAGCGGCGCCGGCATGACGGCGCTGAAGGTGCTCGGCACGCTCCTGGCCATCGGCGTCTGCACGGCGCTGATGTTCTTCGGCATTTTTATGAAGTATGTCCACACCACGCTCGAGCCGGTGCTGGACGTGGATATGAGCGCCATCACGCTCAACCAGAGCTCGGTCATCTATTATCAGGACAAGAGCACGGGCGAGTGGAAGGAGCTGCAGAAGATCCACGGCACCGAGGACCGCACGAACATTGAATTTTCCGACATCCCCGACCATGTCTGGCAGGCTCTGGTGTCCATCGAGGACCAGCGCTTCTTCCAGCATCACGGCGTGGACTGGAAATCGACCGGCAAGGCGGTGTTCACCATGCTCACCGGCGGCGGAACGCAGCGCGGCGGCTCGACCATCACCCAGCAGGTCATCAAGAACGCCACCGGCAACAACCAGCCGACCATCAAGCGCAAGGTGACGGAGATCTTCCAGGCGCTGCGCTTCTATAAGAATTACTCGCGTGAGGAGACGCTGACATTCTATCTGAACCTCGTCTACTTCGGCAACCATTCCTACGGCATTCAGGCGGCCGCCGAGAACTACTTCGGCAAGGACGCCAAGGACCTGACCGTCGCCGAGGGCGCGGCCATCGTCGGCATCACGCAGTACCCCTACCTCTACGACCCCTCCCGTCAGGGCACGCTCGACAGCGGCAAGACCTTCCGTGAGAAGAACAAGGAGCGGCAGGAGACGGTGCTCGACAAGATGCACGAGCTCGGCTATCTGGACGACGCGGAATACGAGGCGGCGGTCAACGAGCCGCTGGTGTTCGTGTGGGACGACAACTATGTGCCCTCCGACAGCTCGAAGGAGAAGGTGGCGGAGACCGCCGCGGAGGAGTTCGATCCGTATCTCGTCGAGCAGGTCTTCAACGACGTGGTCGACGCGCTGCACCGCGAGAAGAACTATTCCGAGGAGATCGCCAAGAAGCTGCTCTACACCGGAGGCTATCAGATCTACGCGACCATCGACCCTGAGCTGCAGAGCATCGTGGAGAAGGTCTACGCCGATACGAGCAACCTGCCCTACACCTCGTCCAAGGGCGAGCAGCTGCAGTCCGGCATGACCGTCATCGACAACGCCACGGGCAACATCGTGGCGATGGCGGGCCGCGTCGGCGAGCGCGAGGGCCGCTTCCTCTTCAACTACGCGACCGCCACCCGCCCCTGCGGCAGCGCCATCAAGCCCATCGCGGTCTACGCGCCCGCGCTGGATACCGGCGTCATCACGCCGGCGACGGTGCTCGACGACTATCCCGTGCGCCTGCAGGCGAACGAGAACGGCACGGAAAAAGCGTGGCCGAAGAACTCCTACAGCGGCTACAAGGGTCTTATCACGCTCCAGACCGCGCTGCGCGTGTCCACCAATACCACGGCGGTGCGCGTGCTCGAGGCGCTCTCTCCGTCCGTGTCCTACGACTTCATGACGCAGAACCTCGGCTTCACCACGCTGGTCAACAGCGATCTCAACTCCGCAGCGCTCGGCCTCGGCGGCCTGACCTACGGCGTGAACACGGTCGAGATGGCGGCGGCGTACTCCGCCTTTGCCAACAACGGCGTGTATACAAGGCCGCGCACCTACATCGAGGTGCGCGACAACAAGGGCAACCTTGTGCTGGAGAACAAGCAGGAGTCGTGGGTGGCGATGAAGGAGTCCACCGCGTACTCGATCAACGAGCTGCTCAAGGGCGTGGTGCGCAGCGGCACCGGCACCGAGGCGGCCTTCTCCGGCATGACCATCGCCGGCAAGACCGGTACGACCTCCAGCAACTATGACCGTTACTTCGTCGGCTACACGCCGTACTACACCGCGGCGGTGTGGATCGGCTACGACCAGAATGCCAGCATCCGCGCGAACGGCAATCCCGCCGCGCAGCTGTGGAAGAAGGCCATGAGCGAGGCACACGAGAACCTACCCAATCAGAATTTCAATGGGAGTACCGCCGACATGACGCAGGTGACGGTCTGCACCCGCACGGGGCTTCTGCAGGGCCCGGGCTGCACCGATGTGCAGACGGTCTGGGTGGCGGCGAGCAACGCGCCCGCGCTGGTGTGCGACGGCCATGTGGCGGTGAACCTCTGCACCGAGAGCGGCAAGCTCGCGACCGAGTATTGTCCCGCCGGGTGCGTGCAGAGCGTGAACGCGATCGACTTCACGACCGAGAATCTGACGGCGGCGTGGGGCTATGAGCGCACGACGATCCTCCTGCCGCTGAGCGCGGCGGAGTACGAGGCGTATGCCGCGCAGCAGGCCGCCGATCCGACGTTTGTGATCCCTGCGGGCAAGCCCGTTCAGGCGAACGACAGCGGCAGCGTGTTCAGCGATCTGATGATGCTCGGCCCCTGCACGCTTCACCAGTACGTCGAGCCGGAGCCGACGCCGGGCGAGGGCTATTACGACGAGAACGGCAACTGGGTTCCGGCCGGCGAGACCGATCCGACCAATCCGACCGATCCGGAGGGATCGGAGGAGGTGTCGCCGGAGCAGGGAACGGATTTCCTCAACTGGCTGCTCAACACCGCGGCGTAAAATTGAACGGAAAAAGGAAGGCTCACATCGAGCCTTCCTTTTTTGTACGCAGCACCTGGGCGGCGAGCAGCAGGAGCAATGGAAAGAGCACCATGCCCGCTACGCCGAAGGCGCGGGCACCGAGGTACATCGCCATGAGCGAGGCGATGGGCGGCAGCCCCGCCTGCGCGGCGACGAGCTTCGGCTCGGTAATGCTGCGTACGGTGAGCGTGCAGAGGTAGAGGATGACGAGCGCGGCCCCACGCGGCACCGAGCCGAGCAGCAGCTCGGCAAGCGCCCAGGGAATAAGCACCGTTCCGGTGCCGAACACCGGCAGCGCGTCCACGAGCGTGATGAGAAAGGCGGCGAGCAGGGAGTAGCGCTCGCCCAGCAGCCAGAAGCCGGCGAGGAGCTGGCAGAAGGTGAGGGAGCAGAGGATCGCCTGCGCGCGCAGCCAGCGCGTGAGCGAGTGCGTCACGCCGTCGCGCCAGAAGCGCAGCCGCTGCTGCGCGCGGGGGCTCAGGCGGCGTTTCGCCGCCGCGCAGAGCGTGGGATAGGAGGCGGCGAGGAAGAAGACGGCAAGCAGCGTTGTTGCGGCGAAGAGCACCAGCGCCGGCACGGCGGCGGCCATCGAGCCGAGCAGGGCGAGGGCGCGGGAGGCGAGACCGGCGAGCACCGTGCTGCCGTAAGCCGCCCAGTCGGAGAGCTCGGCGGTCAGAAGCTCCCGCAGCCAGTCAGGACAGAGCGCGCCGTAGGCGCGCAGCCGATCGAGCAGTCCGCCGGTCAGCGCGGGCAGCGCGTCGAGCAGCGTCGGGAGCTGGGTGAGGAAGGCGGTCGCCTCGGTGAAAAGCGCCGAGAGGAGCAGCGAGAGGAGCCCGCCGAGGAGAAAGAGCAGAAAGAGCGTCAGCAGCGCGGCGGAGAAGCCGCGCTTGAAATGAGCGGTCCGCCGCAGAAAGAGAATGACCGGCTCCATCGCGCGGGCCGCGGCGAACGCGAGAAGAAAGGGCAGCAGCCACCAGAGAAGATAGCGGAGAAAGAGATAGAGCGCTGCGGCGAGCACGGCATAATAGGCGCCGGTGAGCAAAAACTCCTTTTTTTGTTCGCTCTGCAAAAAGACCGGCCTCCTTCCTGTCGAATGTTATAGGAAAAAGCTACTTGCTCTCTGTGGATCGTTATGGTATCATATCCCTATAAAAGGACAAATGCCCACGGGAGGAGAACAGGACATGGGGAAAAAGACAAAATTCTATCTGGTCGCTGCGGATGCGCTGCCGGAGATCTTTCTCAAGGTCGCCGAGGCCAAGCGGATGCTTCACGCGGGCGAGGTGAGCACGGCGGGCGAGGCCGCGAGGCAGGTCGGCATCAGCCGCAGCGCCTTTTATAAGTACCGCGACAGCGTGCAGCCCTTCAACGACATGAAGACCGGACGCATCATCACGTTCTATGCCCTGCTCAAGGATAACCCGGGCGTGCTGAGCAACGTTCTTTCTATTTTTGCCGGTTCGGGCGCAAATATACTCACCATCAACCAGAGCATCCCGACAAACGGCTGCGCCGCCGTGACCATCTCGGCGGAGACGAGCGATATGCGCGAATCGCTCGAGGAGCTCATCGCCAGCGCTGCGGAGACGGCGGGCGTGGTCAAGTTCGAGATCCTTGCGGGCTGAACCCGCAGGGAGGGTACGGCATACAATGAGTCAGCAGACTGCTTGCAGTTTGCCGACTCATTTTTTTGCTGGGTAGAGAAGGGGGCTGCTATGGGCCTTATCGTACAGAAATTCGGCGGCAGCAGTGTGCGTGACCGCGAGCGGCTGCTGCGCGCCATGAGGATCGTCCGGCGCACCTGGGAGCAGGGGGACGACGTGGTGGTCGTGCTCAGCGCGCAGGGCGACACGACCGACGCGCTGCTCGCGCGCGCCCGCGAGCTGACGGAAGAGCCGCCGCCGCGTGAGCTGGACGCTCTGCTCGCCACGGGGGAGACCGCGAGCGTGGCCCTCGGCGCGATCGCGCTTGCCTCGCTCGGTGTGCCGGCAGTCTCGCTCTCCGGCTGGCAGGTGCCGGTCGGGACGGACGGCACGCACGGCGGCGCGAACGTGCGAAGCGTGGGCGCGGAGCGCATCCGGCAGGAGCTGGCGCAGCGGCGCGTCGTGCTCGCGGCAGGCTTTCAGGGTGTCGACACGGCGGGCGACGTCACCACGCTCGGGCGCGGCGGCAGCGACACGAGCGCCGTGGCGCTCGCGGCCTTTCTCGGCGCGGAGCGCTGTATCATTTATACGGACGTGGACGGCGTTTATACCACCGATCCGCGCGTGTGCCCGACGGCGCGGCGGCTCGCCGCCGTCTCCTGCGACCAGATGCTCCGCCTTGCCGCGAACGGCGCGCAGGTGCTCCATGACCGTTCGGTCGCGCTGGCGGCAAGGCACGGCGTGACCGTCGAGGTGCGCTCGTGCGAGGAGGGGAGCGTCGGCACGCTCGTCGTGCCCCGCGCGGAGAGCGGGGAGGTCACGGGCGTCACGCGCTCGCGCCGCGGGGAGGTCACGCGCGTGACGGCCGTCGGGCGCGCGCTGCCGTCGCTCGCGGCGATCCGCGCGTCGGTCTCTGCGCTGGAGACGGCGGGCATTACGGTCCTCGGACTCGAGGAGGGCGAGCAGCGCGTCACGCTGCTGGTGAAGCGGGACGACGAGGACGCGGCGCTCTGCGCCGTACACGACGCGCTTGTGCCGCGGTGAGGGAAAGCGGCGGTTTGCGCGGCGAAGGCCGCCGCAAACCGCTCTTTCCTGTGCCTGCCCCTGTTGACCGATGGCAAAAAAACGGATTTTTCATCCGCAGAAAAGAATCCGTTGCAATTTCGACGGGAATATGTTATCCTACGCTAAACCGGTCTGCGCTGCGCGAGCAGCCAATCTCAACAGGCCGGATGCTTAGGAGGTTATCTACTTGGATCCTGCTGACCCGTTATTGCCGAAAATTCTGGTACTGGTCATACTTATTCTCATCAACGCATTCTTTGCCGCGGCGGAGATCGCGGTCATCTCGCTTTCGGAAACGAAGCTGCGCAAGCAGGCGGAGGAGGGCGACAAGAAGGCGAAGAAGCTGCTTGTGCTCATGCAGGCGCCGGACAGCTTTCTTTCCGCCATTCAGATCGCCATCACACTCGCTGGCTTCCTGTCCTCGGCCTTCGCGGCGGACAGCTTTTCCGATCCGCTCGTGCATTGGCTGACGGTGGACAAGGGCTTCACGGCCATTCCCACCTCGACGCTCAACACGATCATGGTGGTGCTCATCACCATCGTGCTCTCGTACTTCAGCCTTGTGCTCGGCGAGCTGGTGCCCAAGCGCATCGCCATGAAAAAGACCGAAGCGGTCGCCCGCTTCACGGTCGGTGCGGTGACGAGCGTAGCAACGGTGTTCCGACCGGTCATCTGGCTGCTCTCCAAGTCCACGAACGGCGTATTGCGAGCGCTGCACATCGACCCCAAGGCCGACGAGGAGGACGTGAGCGAGGATGAGATCCGCATGATGGTGGACCTCGGCGAGGAGCGCGGCGCGATCGAGTCTAATGAGAAAGAGCTCATTGACAACATCTTTGAATTCAACAACACGACCGCCGAGGACGTGATGATCCACCGCACCGACATGGTGATGCTGTGGGTCGAGGACACGCGCGAGGAGATCCTCGCGACGATCCGCTCGTCCGGCCTGTCCCGCTTTCCGGTCTACGAGGAGAACGCGGACGATATCATCGGCATTCTCTCCACGCGCGAGTATCTGCTCAACGCGCAGGCGGAGGCGCCCAAGCCCATGCGTGAGCTGCTGCGCCCCGCGTATTTCGTGCCCGAGTCCGTGCGCACGGACGTGCTGTTCCGCGATATGCAGAGCAAGAAGGTGCACATGTCCATCGTGGTGGACGAGTACGGCGGCACGAGCGGCCTGGTGACGATGGAGGATCTTCTCGAGGAGATCGTCGGCAACATCTACGACGAGTTCGACCCGCAGGAGGAAAAGGACATCGAAAAGGTGGGCGACAATCTCTGGCGTGTGGCAGGCTCGTGCGAGCTTGAGCGCGTCGCCGAGGCGACGGGCGTGCAGTTCCCCGAGGACGAGGAGTCCGACACGCTCGGCGGACTGGTGTTTGCCCAGCTCTCGTTCATTCCCGAGGACGGCAGCCAGTTCACGGTGGACGCCTGCGGCCTGCACATCGAGGTGCAGAGCTTCAACGAACGCCGCGTGGAATGGGCGCTGGTCTCACGGCTCCCGGAGGAGGAAACGCCCGAGGAGCAGGAGAAATAAACAAAAAAGAAACAGCAGCTTGAAAAAGCTGCTGTTTTTTTGCGGAAAGCACTTGACTTGCGCGCTTGACTTTGATAAAATAAGGCGCTTATATGTGAGAGTATGCGCAAAGCGAACCCTCACCCATTGCCACAAGGATAGCACAGGAAACAAAAAAGCACAAGAGCAAATGTGACATTTCTATCAACAAAGCCGTGCGTGTCGCACGGCGCACCAACACATTCCCCGCCGGAGACAGACCGGCGGGAAAGGAAAGGCGTGAAGAGCAAAAATGGCCAAAGACAAGATGTACGGCAAGACCCTTCGCAAAAACTTCGCTCGACATGAGGAGATCATGGAGATGCCGAATCTTCTGGAGCTCCAGAAGAAGTCCTACCGGTGGTTCCTCGACGAGGGACTGCAGGAGGTGTTCACCGACGTCGCCTCGATCACCAACTACGCGGGCAATCTTGAGCTGAGCTTCATCGGCTACAAGATGGATGAGGCCCCCAAGTACGACGTGGAGGAGTGCAAGGCGCGCGACGCCACCTATGCCGCTCCGCTCAAGGTCAACGTGCGGCTGTACAACAACCAGACGCAGGAGATCAAGGAGCAGGAGATCTTCATGGGCGATTTCCCGCTCATGACCCAGTCCGGCACCTTCGTCATCAACGGCGCCGAGCGCGTGGTCGTCAGCCAGATCGTCCGCTCCCCGGGCGTGTACTACGGCAAGGAGATCGACCTCAAGACCGACCTCCCGCTGCTGACGTCCACCGTCATCCCGTACCGCGGCGCATGGCTCGAATACGAGACCGACGCCAATGAGATGTTCTGGGTGCGCATCGACAAAAACCGCAAGATCCCCATCACCGAACTGGTGCGCGCCATCGGCTTCAAGACCGACGCCGAGATACTCGAGCTGTTCGGCGATGACGACCGCGTGGCCGTCACGCTCGAAAAAGACGCCTGCAAGACCTATGAAGAGGCGATGCTCGAGATCTACCGCAAGCTGCGCCCGGGCGAGCCGCCCACGGTCGAGGCCTGCGAGACCCTCATCAACAACCTCTTCTTCGACCCGCGCCGCTATGACCTGTCCATGGTCGGCCGCTACAAGTACAACAAGAAGCTCTCCCTGTGGGCGCGTATCCGCGGGCAGAAGCTTTCCTTCCCCGTTGCCGACCCGCGCACGGGCGAGATCATGTTTGACGCCGGCCACATCGTCACCGACGAGGAAGCCCGCGAGATGGATGCCATCGGCGTCAACGATGTGACCATCGAGGTCGATGGCCGTACGATGCGCGTGTTCTCCAACCACATGGTCGATCTTGACCGCTTTGTCGACTTTGACCCCGTGGCCGAGTGCGGCATCAAAGAGCGCGTGCGCGAGAGCGTGCTCAAGGAGCTGCTCGAGCAGTACAGCGGCGAGGAGCTCAAGGAAGCTATCCGCGACAACGCCGACCGCCTTGTCCCCAAGCACATTCTGGTCGACGATATCCTCGCCTCCATCAACTACATGAACGCGCTGGCGCACGGCATCGTCTATAAGGACGATATCGACCACCTCGGCAACCGCCGTCTGCGCTGCGTGGGCGAGCTGCTGCAGAATCAGTTCCGCATCGGTTTTTCCCGTATGGAGCGCGTCATTCGCGAGCGCATGACGATCCAGGATCTCGACATCGTCACCCCGCAGAGCCTCATCAACATCCGCCCCGTCACCGCGGCGATCAAGGAGTTCTTCGGATCGAGCCCTCTGTCCCAGTTCATGGACCAGACGAACCCGCTCGCCGAGCTGACGCACAAGCGCCGTCTTTCCGCTCTGGGCCCCGGCGGCCTTTCCCGCGAGCGCGCGAACATGGAAGTGCGAGACGTGCACTACAGCCACTATGGCCGTATGTGCCCGATCGAGACGCCGGAAGGTCCGAACATCGGCCTGATCTCCTACCTCGCGACCTACGCCCGCATCAATGAGTACGGCTTTATCGAAGCGCCGTTCCGCAAGGTCGACCACGAGACCTGCCGCGTGACCGACGAGATCGAATACATGACCGCAGACGTCGAGGACCAGTACATCGTCGGTCAGGCTGCCGAGCCTGTCGATGAAAACGGCTGTCTCGTCAACCAGCGTATCACCTGCCGCCACCGCGACGAGATCGTCGAGGTCGACCGTGACCGCGTCGACTATATCGATATCTCCCCGCGTATGATGGTCTCCATCGCGACGGCGATGATCCCGTTCCTGCCGAACGATGACGCGAACCGCGCCCTGATGGGCGCGAACATGCAGCGTCAGGCCGTTCCTCTGCTCCGCCCCGAGGCGCCGATCGTCGGCACCGGTATGGAGCATAAGATCTGCATGGACTCCGAGGTCGTCATCCTCGCCGAGGGCGACGGCATCGTCACCAAGATGGACGCGCGCGCCATCACTGTCGCCTACGACAACGGTGAGACGAAGGAATACAAGCTCACGAAGTTCCTGCGCTCCAACCACGGCACGTGCATCAACCAGCATCCGATCGTCGACGTCGGCGAGCGCGTGCATGGCCGCCGCCTGAACGAGAACGGCGTGTGGGAAGATCCCACCGTCCTTGCCGACGGCCCCGCGACCGATCAGGGCGAGATCGCTCTGGGCCGCAACATCCTCGTCGGCTTCATGACCTGGGAAGGCTACAACTACGAAGACGCCGTTCTTCTGAACGAGCGCCTTGTCCGCGAGGACTATTACACCTCCATCCACCTCGAAGAGTACGAGCTTGACGCACGCGACACCAAGCTCGGCCCCGAAGAGATCACCCGCGACATCCCCAACGTCGGCGAAGACGCGCTCAAAGATCTCGACGAGCGCGGCATCATCCGCATCGGCGCGGAGGTCCACGCCGGCGACATCCTCGTCGGTAAGGTCACGCCCAAGGGCGAGACCGACCTGACCGCGGAAGAGCGCCTGCTGCGCGCCATCTTCGGCGAAAAGGCGCGCGAAGTGCGCGACACCTCCCTTAAGGTGCCCCACGGCGAGAGCGGTATCGTCGTCGACGCCAAGGTCTTCTCCCGCGAGGCGGGCGACGAGCTTGGCCCCGGCGTGAACATGGTCGTGCGCGTTTACATCGCGCAGCGCCGCAAGATCC
>OODI01000404.1_pt1 | contig 19765 bp, 18 predicted proteins | sample 1671141 | NCBI WGS metagenome assembly OODI01 (sample SAMN06348126, study PRJEB24527) | human gut metagenome | biome: human gut; feature: ankylosing spondylitis patient; material: feces | host: Homo sapiens | place: China | collected 2015-10 | reverse complement strand
AAATCGTGTAACGTGTCAAAAGCGTTCTGGGGTTCGAATCCCCATCTTTCCGCCAAAATGCCCGGAACCGATGGTTCCGGGTTTTTGTTTTATCGGTCAGCGGGCCTGCCCTCTTCGTCCGCTTCGCAGACAGTTCTCCCAAAGGGAGAGTCCCTGGCAGACCGGGCAATTCCCCGCTTTTTACAAAGGCAGCCGGGCTCCGCGTTCGCGGGCAGCGGCTGCAAACAATGAGGCAGTTGAATATGCGTGTTGTGATCGCCATGCCGCGGATGAGCACCGACCCGGAGCCGACCGTGGCACAATCCAAATACATGGAAAGTCTGGCCCGCGCCGGAGCCGGGATACGCTGGGTCGAGCTGAGCGACCCCGAACAGGCAGTGCAGGACGCCCTGACCTGCGACGGCCTGCTGCTGCCCGGCGGCGGCGACATGGACCCGAAGTTCTACGGGCAGGAGCGCATCCCCGCCTGCGGCGAGCCGAATCTTCTCCGCGATGCAGCCGAGCCGCTGCTGCTGCGCGCCTTTCTGGCCGCAGACAAACCGGTGCTGGGCATCTGCCGGGGCATCCAGGTCATGAATGCCGTGCTGGGCGGCGACCTGTATCAGGACATCAAGCCCTTCGAACATCTGCCGCACAACGACCACTGGGCCAAAGTCCACACCGTCACCGTCCGCCGGGGCACCCTGCTTTCCCGCATTTTGGGGCAGGACACCGTGCTCGTCAACAGCCAGCACCATCAGGCCGTGGACCGGGTCGCCCCCGGCTTCACCCTCGCCGCGCTGAGCGAGGACGGCATCGTGGAAGCCATCGAAAAGCCGCACGCAAGGTTCTGCCTCGGCGTCCAGTGGCACCCGGAGTGGCTCAGCGACGCAGATCCCGCCATGCAGAGCCTGTTCGATGCGTTCGTGAACGCCTGCTCGAAATAAAGGAGGTTTTTTCCATGACTGCTCCCAAAAGCAACAAGCGGGGCCGTGCCGCCCTTGTGGTGATCCTCTGCCTGCTGGCGCTCTGCCTGGTGGCGGGCGGCACAGTGTACGGCCTGCTGTCCCGCAAGGTCAAGGCCATTCAGGCCGGGGCGGACTTCGATTTCCGCTACACCGTCACCTCCACAGCCTCCCGGACGCCTGCGCTGTACGGGGTGCTGGAACAGGTCGGGGCCACGCAGGGCACCGTCTCCGGCCAGTATGCGCCCGGCAGATTTCAGTTCACGCTGACCTCCCAGAAGAACAATTCCGCCTTCACGCGGGTGTACATCGACGCGAACGAGACGCTGTACGACGCCGGGCAGCTCTACACCTACCTGCGCGGAGAGATCGTGGCTGCGGCCCCTCTGGCCGGGCTGGTGCTGCCCAACTGGTCCATGGGCAGCTACATCTCCCAGACCCAGCTGGCTTCCGTGCTGGGCGTGGAGCTTTCCGCCGTGGAGATGCAGGACATGACGAACCTGACACTGGGGCTTGGAGCCCTGCAAAAGGTCACACCCGCCGGGGCGCTGGACGGCTACACCTACTACCAGCTGCCCGCCGGGGAGACCGACCTCACCTGCATCGTCGGCCTGCCGCTGAAGGAATTGTTCTCCGGCACGACGCCGCTCCACATCCTGCTGACCATTCCCGAACACGAAGTGCGCATCTCGCTCAGCGGCACCGTCACCGCCGCTGAGACTGCCGTGGTGGCCCCCACCTCCCGGATGAGCGACACCGATGTGGACAACTTCGTCCAGCTCCGTCAGGCACTGGAGAAATTTGCAGAAGTGCTTCAGAAAGCCGCCTCTTAAACAGCAAGAGCTGCTGCACCCACCGTGCAGCAGCTCTTGCTTTCTCTTTTTATCGGTCCAGGATGCGGCCGTCGATGGAGAAGGTCACGACCTGCCAGGGAATGAACTTGCCGCTGTTCTTCAGGGCCGTCACGGCAGCGTGTTCGAGGCCGCCGCAGCAGGGCACCTCCATGCGCAGCACCGTCACGCTCCGGATGTCGTTCTGGGAGAGGATGGCCGTCAGCTTCTCGCTGTACTCCACGGCGTCCAGCTTGGGGCATCCGATGAGGGTGATCCTGCCCTGCATGAACTCCTGATGGATGTTCGCATAGGCGTAGGCCGTGCAGTCTGCCGCGATGAGCAGCTTTGCCCCGTTGAAGTAGGGCGCGTTCACGGGCACGAGCTTGATCTGGCAGGGCCACTGGCCCAGCTGGGAGGGCATCGCGGCGTCTGCCGCAGAGGCCGGGGCCGGTTTGCGGTCGAACTGGTGCATCTGGTGGCCGGGGCAGCCGGAGTGTGCCGGGGCAGCAGCGGCAGCGGCCTTTTTCTGCTTGTTCTCCAGCACGGCCTGCTCGTCATACGCCGCAGCCTCGCGCTCTTCAAAGGTGATGGCACCGGTGGGGCAGCCGGGCAGGCAGTCGCCAAAGCCGTCGCAGTAATCGTCCCGCATGAGTTTGGCCTTGCCGTTGACCAGGCCGATGGCCCCTTCGTGGCAGGCCGTGACACACGCACCGCAGCCATTGCACTTTTCCTCGTCTATGTGAATGATTTTCCGAATCATAAGAGAATCCTCCTTGCTTTTTCTGTGCACAGTATACTATAATGACAGCAAAGATTCGGTTGTTATAACCACAAAGAGGGATTTTTATGGATTATCACTCGATTTTTCTGTTTCAGGGCCTGACCGAGGCCGACATCGCCCAGATGGAGCACGACCGCTGCCTGCGGCGGAAAGCCTTTGCCCGCCGCCAGACCATCTTCCACACCGGCGACACCGTGCATGAGATCGGCATCGTGCTGCAGGGTGCCGTCCACATCGAAAGCATCGACCTCTGGGGCAGCAAAAGCATCCTCAGCGAGGTGGGCGAGGGGCAGGCCTTTGCCGAGACCTATGCGTTCTGCGGGGAGCCGCTGATGGTGGATGTCCTCGCGGCGGCAGACTGCGAAGTACTGTTTCTGGACACGGCTGCCCTTTCCCGCCCCCACGCCGAACACAGCTGGCAGGACCGCCTGCTGCGGAACCTGCTCCGCGTCTCCATGAAAAAGAACCTCGCCCTCTCCCGCCGCATCCTCTGCACCGCCCCCAAGACCGTGCGGGGGAGGCTGCTGACCTACCTGTCCGGCCAGGCCGTTCAGGCGGGCGGCATGGAGTTCGACCTTCCCTTCAACCGCCAGCAGCTGGCCGACTACCTCAACCTTGACCGCAGCGCCCTCTCCAAGGAGCTGTGCCGGATGCGGGACGAAGGGATGCTCACCTTCCGCAAGAACCACTTCGTGCTCCGGCAGCTGCCGGAGCTGCTGTGAGTGCCAAACGTACAGAAAAACGCGCAGAGCCGCTTTCCCCGCTTCGGGAAGCACGCTCTGCGCGTTTGTGTTATGTTCGGTCTTACTGGCCCATGTCCGCGTGTTCCTGAAGCCACTTGGCACCTTCGCCTTTGCCGGTCACCTGGCTGTAGGTCACGTTCGTCAGCTCTTTGATCATCGCATCTTTTTCTTCTTTGTACTCTTTTTCCGCAGCATCTGCAATGCTCTGGTCGTAACCATTTTCCCGCAGGTATTGGCGCAGCTCCGTGACGATCTCCTGGAACTCCTTGTCGCATTCGCTCTGCAGTTTGGTCAATTCCATCGTCTTCCCCAGCACGATGGAGACCTTCAACGCCAGATTCCGTTCTTCTACGGGGTGTTCCATATATTCACTGTGCGCACTGCTTGCGGTCTGGTACAGTTTTTTGCTGCTGCGTTTTTGCAGGTTCTGGAGCCGCCGCACATACGCATTGATCTTTGCATCCGTGGTCTCCGTTGTATGCGAGCTGCCAGACGAGGCCGAGGCCGATGTCGAAGACGACGCCGCATGCGAGGACGACGACACATACGAGGACGACGCCGCATGGGACGAAGCGGCCGAATGCGCTGCGGACTTCGAAGAAGCGGCGTGGCTCGAAGCCGCCGACGAAGCCGCCGAATGCGCTGTGGGCTTCGAAGAAGCGGCGTGGCTCGAAGCCGCCGACGAAGCCGCTGCTTCGGACGTGAACGCACTTGCGTCCCCGCTCTCTGCGCTGCTGTCCGCTTCCTCCGAGGATGCGTCCGGCTCCTCTTCCGGCTGCGGCTCCGGCACACTGGCTGAGGCTGCGGCACTGGCCGCACTGGACGCCGGCACTTCCGCCTGCGCTTCCGAGCTGCTGGCTGCAGCGCTGGCTGTAACCTCGTCGGTGGGGTCTGCGTTTGCGATGTGCAGTGCGAGCGGCACCGCTGCAATAAGAAGCAGCGCAACGGCTGCGATCAGTTGTTTTGTGTTCTTCTGCATCTTCTATCAGACGCTCCCTTCCTCTGGAATTTCCCGCAGGAGGCTGCAGAGTATCTCAAGCATACCATTTCACACCCCGGAACACAACCCCTAAATCGTGAAATTTCTGTTCGATTTTCGTTTTGGGCCGGCCTGCCCGGCGTCCGGCGGCGGCCGAACGCGGAACGCTCCCGTTTGCGTCAGGCCTGCTGAATGGCTTCCACCAGCTCCAGCTCTTCGCCGCAGTACCGGGCATAGAGCGGCTGGACCAGTGTGCGGAATGCTTCCAGTTCCTCCTCTGAGAGGGTGATCTCCCGGCAGCCGGCGGCCAGCACACTTTGGCGGGCGCGGGCCTCTTCCTCGGTCCAGAGCTGGCGCTCATACTGAGCGGACTCTCTGGCGCACTGCCGGAGGATGGACTGATATTCCTCCGGCAGCTGGGCCCAGGTGCGGCCGGAGGCCAGCTGTACCTCCGGCACCCGGCTGTGCTCATCCACGGTATAATACGGAGCGACCTTGTAATGGTCCATCCGGTAGTAGGCGGGCCAGTTATTCTCGGCTGCGTCGATCTTCCCGGTCTGGAAGGCCGAATAGACATCGCTGTAAGCAAAAGTCACCGGCTGTGACCCCAGCAGCTTCATCATATCCAGGACGATCTGGCTGTCCTGCACACGGACGGTCGTTCCGGCCAGGTCGTTCAGGCTGCGGATGGGCTGCTTCGCATAAAACGAGCGGGCACCGGCATCGTACCAGCTCAGGCCCACAAGCTCCCTCCGAGTGAACTCCTGCAAAAAGTCCTCGCCCAGTGCCCCATCCAGCACCCGCCACATGTGGGCGGCATCGCGGTAGAGATACGGGAGCTGCAGCACATTCAGTTTGGGCAGATCGTCTGCCGCAATGGCCAGCGAGAGGCGGGCAAAGTCCACCCCGCCCAGTGCGAGCTGCTCCCAGATCTCCTGTTCCGTGCCGTATTCGGCATCGCTGTGCACCTGGATGACCACCCTGCCGCCGGTGCGCTCCTGCACGAGCTGCGCAAAGCGCTCAGCTCCCTGGGTGGTGGGGTATCCGGCCGGCTGATTGTCTGCATAGGTCAGCACAAACTCCGGCGTGACCGGTTCCGTCTTCTCTGCGCCGCAGCCTGCCAGCAGCCCTGCCAGACAGAGGGCCAGAAATGCGCGTCGCTTCATCTCCTATCACCTCGGTCTTTAGTATAATACAGCCCGGCCTGCCGATGCAAGAGCAAAGAGAAAGGCGGCACCCGAATTGCAGATGGGTGCCGCCTTTCTCCATTCGGAGAAGATATGAAATGAGATGAGATGAGTGAAACGCGCGTTTACGCCAGACCGGTCAGCTGCGGCAGAGCCATGGACACGGCCGGGAAATAGGTGACCAGCAGCAGACCGGCGATGATGGCCACATAATACATCAGCATGTAGGGCATGACCTTTTCCAGCGAGGTGCGGCCCACCTTGATGCCGACAAACAGTGCGTTGCCGACCGGCGGGGTGATGTTGCCGATGCACAGATTGTAGACGAGGATCATGCCGAACTGGATGGTGCTCATACCGAAGCTCTGGCAGATGGGCAGGAACAGCGGGGTGAAGATCAGGATGGCCGGGGTGACGTCCATGAAGGTGCCGGATACCAGCAGGATGACGTTCATAATGAGCAGGATGATGTACTTGTTGTTCGTCAGGCCCAGCAGCAGCGCTGCGACCGCGTCAGGGATCTGCAAAAAGGCCATGACCCAGCCCAGGATGTTGGAGACGCCGACCAGAAAGACGACCATGCCGGACATCTTGGCGGAATCCACAATGATCTTCCACAGGCTCTTGAGGTTGATGGAGCGGTAGCAGAAAGCCAAAATCAGGGAGTAGACGACCGCAATGGCCGAGCCTTCGGTGGCCGAGAAGACGCCGCCCACGATGCCGCCGATGACCACGATGATGAGGGAGAGCGAAGGAAGCGCCCGCATGGTGCAGATGCCCAGATTCTTCCAATCGAACCTGCCGGGGGTGCCTTTATAGCCCAGCTTGACGGCCAGCAGCACACCGACGACGCAGCAGCAGACAGCCCAGATGATGCCGGGGATGTAACCGGCCATGAACAGGGCAGCGACCGAGGTGCCGCCGGAGGCCAGCGAGTAGGTGATAAGCGCATTGGACGGCGGGATCAGCAGGCCGGAGCAGGAGGAAGCCGCATTGGTTGCCGCGGTCACGGCGGGGTCATAGCCCTGTTCCTCGGCACCGTCGCGGATCATGGAGCCGACCGCAGCAGCGGCGGCCGAAGCCGAACCGGAGATGGCACCGAACAGCGCGTTGGTGCCGATGTTAGTCACCAGCAGAGCGCCGGGCAGCTTGCCCAGAATGGACATCACGAAATCGACCAGACGCTTGGCGATGCCGCCCTGGTTCATGATGTTGCCCGCCAGAATGAAGAACGGGATGGCGGTCAGACTGAATTTGCTCATGCCCACAAAGGTGCGCTGGGCGGCGGTCAGCACCGCGACGTTCAGGTCAATGGATGAGAGGATGGCAGTCAGCGAAGAGACTGCGATAGCGTAGGAAATGGGCACACCGAGGAACAGCAGCACCAGCAGCACTGCCAGGATCACCAATAATGCTTGAATGGCCACAGTTTAACCCTCCTTCTTTGCGTTTGCAGCGTTTGCGGCAGTTGCAGCCTTTTCGGCCTCGACCTTGGCAACGGCCTCGGTCGCCTCATCGGAGACATCCAGGCTGATGGTGCCGTTTGCGATGCCGATGATATTCAGGACGGAGTACAGCAGGATGACCACGCCGCACAGGGGCATGACCCAGTAGAACACGCCCACTGCCACGCCCAGTGAGGAGGTCTGCTGGCCCATGGCCAGATTGGAGACCTGCCAGCCGCCGAAGACCAGGATGGTGGCGGAGAAAACGAAGGCCACGACCTCCCACAGGATGTGGAAGGCCTTGCGCATCCCCGGCTGGAAATGGTCCACGAGGATGGGGATGTTCATGTGGCCGCGCTCGCCCGAAACGATGGTGGCACCCAGCATGGTGCTCCAGCCGAACAGGTAGCCGACCAGCTCCTCCGACCAAGTGGAGGGCGAATTGAAGATATACCGTGCGACGACCTGATAGGTGGTCAGAATGACCATGACCGCCATGCTGCCGCCGGCCAGAACGTTCAGGACACCGTTGAGTGCTTTTCTGAGTTTTTCCATGCTCGTTCCTCCTTACTGTGCGGCATATTCCGCATTGTATTCCTGAATGCGGTCGTAGATGGGCTGCAGCTCCGGGTTGGCCGACAGCACCGAATCGTGCAGGGGGGCCATGGCCTCCTGGAACGGTGCGGTATCCGGATACAGGAAGTTGACGTGCTGCTCGTTCTCGGCCTTGTCCTTGGCCTCGGCCACGGCATCCGACCAGGCGGCCTGCTCGGTCTCCTTGACGATCTCGAAGCCTTCGTCGAAGATGGCGCGTTCCTCGCTGCTGAGGTTCGCCATGAACTCGTAGTTCGCGACCAGCAGGTCGGGCACCATCTGGTGCATGTCGTAGGAGTAATACTTGCAGATATCACCGTGGCCGTTGTCGGTCAGGGCCAGCTCGTTGTTCTCGGCACCGTCCAGAATGCCGGCCTGCAGGGCGGTGTAGACATCGCCGAAGCCCATGGGGGTGGCGGTGCCGCCCAGCAGGCGCATCATCTCCACATTGGTAGGCGACTGCTGCACACGGATCTTCAGGCCCTTGAGATCGGAGGGCTGGTTGATGGGCGTTTTGACCGTGTAGAAGTTGCGGGTACCGGCATCCAGCCAGGCCACCGTCTCCAGACCCGCCTTGGAGGTGGTCTTGAAGATGGGGTCGGTGACTTCGGGGTCGTCCATGGCGGCGTGATATGCCTCCACGCTGGAGAACAGATACGGCAGGTTGAAGATCTGATACTGGGAGCTGAACGTTTCCATGATAGCAGTGGAAGCCACTACAAAATCAATGGCCCCGGTCTGGGTCAGCTGCACCATCTCGGTCTGGCTGCCCAGCAGCTCGCTGGGGTAGACCTCGACGCGGTATTTCCCGCCCAGCTTTTCATTGATGTGCGCTGCAAACGCTTCCAGGCCCAGATGGTCCGGGTGGGTCTGGGACTGGACATGGCCGATGCGGATGATCTTGCGGTCATCCTGCTCGCCGCCGCTGCAGCCCGTCAGCATCAGGCCGCCGGACATTGCCGCAGCGCCCATCAGCGACAGGAACGTTCTTCTCTTCATGGATCGAATCCTCCCTTTTCGTTCGGTTTTCCTTTTCTCTTTGCAAAATAATTCTAACAAATCGTTCATTTTTGCGAAACAGGAATTTTTTGCGATAGGCAGGACGATTTTGTCTTTGTTGTATCCAAGTACAATTTTCTTCTCTCTCAGACGAAAGAAACTGGACAACTTCCTCTTTTTTCATGGCGTTTTGTCTGCGCTGGGGGCAGCAAAAAAGCCCCCCCTCAACGAGGGAGGCTGGGCAGCGCACAGGGAAGGCGGAAGAAGTCACTCCCCTTTTACCACCTGTTCAGCGGCCGCCAGACGGTATTCCGAGGGGGTCTTGCCGGTGATGCGCTTGAACACTTTTGTAAAATAGTTCGCGTCGCTGTAGCCGCAGGCGGCGCTGATATCCTTCAGGTTCAGCCGGGTGTCGGTCATCAGCTGCCGGGCCTTCTGCACCCGGAACTCGTTGAGGTAGGTGGAGAAGTTGACCTTGAAGCACTGCTTGAACAGCTTGCAGAAGTAGGCGTCCGAGTAGCGCAGGGCTGCGGCGGCATCCTGCATCGAGATGTCCTCCCGGTAGTGGTTTTCGATGAACGCATACATCTCAGCCCGGATGACGGCCGTGCGCACATCGTCCACCTCTTCTTTCAGTGTGGGGACCTCTGCCCTTGGCCGGGCCATATGGGCCACCGGAGACGACACCTGCCGGATGGCATCCTCCACCGCAAAGATGAGTTCCTGCTCCTTGTAGGGCTTGAGCAGGTAGTCCAGTGCGCGGACCGAAATGGCCTGCCGGGCATAGGCAAATTTATCATAGCCGGTGAGAAACAGGATGCCGCAGTTCTTATCTGTCTCCCGGATCCTGCGGGCCACTTCCAGCCCGGTCAGGCCCGGCATCTCGATGTCCAGGATGATCAGCTGCGGAGCCTCCTGCTCGAACAGTTCCATGGCCTCGCGGCCGTTCCGGGCCTCAAACAGCAGGATGAGGTCTCCCAGATATTTTTGCAGCGTCTTGCACAGGACCTTCCGCTCAATGAGTTCATCTTCTGCCACCAGCACCTTGCACTTCATGCGTGTTCCTCCTTCTGCTCCTGGGTCGTTTGCGGGATCTCGAACCGGATGACCGTTCCATGCCCGGCCCGGCTGTTGATCTTCATCGCACCGTCCGGGTAGAGCATCGCGATCCGCCGGGAAATATTCCCAAGACCGATGCTCCTGCCGGTCTGCTCGCTCTGCCGGATCTTTTCCTGCAGGGCGGCAAGCTCCGCTTCCGTCATGCCTTTGCCATTGTCGGCCACTGTGACCAGCAGGCGGTCTCCCTCCTGCCAGACCCGCAGCAGGATGCGCCCGCCCTCCTCACAGGCCTTCAGCCCGTGGCCAAAGGCGTTTTCAATGACGGGCTGCAAGGTGAAAGAGGGCAGCCGCACCGCCGCCGGGTCCACCTCGATCTTCTTTTCCACAGTGATGCGGCCATCGAACCGCATCTGCTGCAAATAAATGTAGTCTTCCACCCCTTCCAGCTCTTCTTCCAGCGTGATCTCCTGCTGCTTGGTTCGCAGATTGTGGCGGAACAGGCTCCCCAGCCGGACGATCATCTCGTCGGTGGTAGCTGCGTCCTCCAGCCGCGCCATGCAGGAGATCATGTTCAGGGTGTTGAACAGAAAGTGCGGGTCCACCTGACTTTTCAGCACCTCCATCCGGGTGTGCTCCAGGTCTTTTTCCAGCGCCAGGTTCCGCACTTCTTCCCGGTGGAGGGCGGTCTGGGCCGCAAGATAGTCGGCCATGGCGTGTTTCATCTGGTTGAAAGTCCGGGTCAGCTGGCCCACCTCGTCGCTGGTCCGGACGGGCAGGTCTTCGCCCGAAAAATCGTTCTGTGCAACGCTGCGGGAAGCCTGCACCAGCCGCAGCAGCGGGGCCACCACGGTGGAGCGCAGCAGCCGGATGACAACGGCCATCAGCACCACCGACGCCGCCAGCAGCCCGGCGTAGAGCCAGGGCAGCCGTTTCAGAAAGAGCGCGCGTTCTTTATAAATGAGGTTCTGCTGTTCCAGCGTCGCCTGCGTCAGCCGGAGGGCGTACTCGGCCAGGTAGTTCTGCGCGCCCATCACCTCGTACATCGCATCGACATAGTCTGTCGCGGTCTCCGGAAGCTGCCAAAAGGCATCCCGCTGCTGCTGATAGCCCGCATAGCCCTGCTTCAGGTTCCAGGTGCGGGCGTAGCGTTCCTCTCCGATGACGCCGCAGTCGAAGGGCAGCGCGTCCAGGCTCTGCTCCGCAGCCGCGCAGGCTGCCGTGTAATCCTGCGCGTTCTCCTGCGAGGGTTCCCGGACGTAGCGTTCAAAGGCTCTGGCCTCGGCCTTGATGGCGTCCTGCACGGTGTAGCAGGCCGCGTTGTCTTCCAGCAGCGCGTCGAAAGAGTTCAGAGTCCACTGCCCCACCGCTGTGGCCGCCCCCACGCCCACCACGGCTGCCAGGAACAGCGCGGCCAGCCAGCCCGCGACCTTGGTGCGCAGCGAGATGCCATGCGGCTCTGTGTGCATCGTTCTCCCCTGCCTTTCCCCTGTTTTTCTTTAGTATACCGACTCTGCCGCCAAAGTGCAACCAAAAAGAACCGCCGTCTGCCCAAACGAATCCAAAAGCAGACGGCGGTTTTCAAACGAGAAGAGGGAAGGACTGTTTTTCAGAGGGTCAGCGGGCCAGCAGGATAGCTGCGGTCACTTCTTTTGCGTCCGTGCTCAGGTCAAAGTCGCCGCCGTCCTGCAGGGTGAAGCGGATCTCGTACACCTTCTGCGCGCGGAGACGGCCGGAGGCATTTTCCAGCGACCAGCTGCCCGTAAAGGCGTGATACTGCCCGTCGGTGCCCTTGGCGTAGAGCTTGTAGTCGGAGGCCTTTCCGGTCAGGCCGTTGACCCGGATGGCGGCAATGGTCTGGGGGTGGAGGTTGTCGAAGGTGACGGTGTGCAGCCAGGTCGCCGGGGTGCCCTGCCCGCCTGCTGCGGCAAATTCTGCCGCCGAAACGATGGTGCGGCGGGTCTTATCCAGGTCCACCTTGCGGTAGGGCATCTCCGGCAGGTAGACGAAGCGGTCCTGCAAACGGAGCAGTTCCTTGTAGCCGGTGGGGCAGTACAGCTTGTTGCCGTCCCGCCCGGCATACATGCCGATGGCCATGTTGTTGTAGCCGTACAGCGACGCGACGTCCACGGTGAGCGCGGTCCTGCCCGTCTCAAAATCCAGCACGATGTACTGCCACATGCCGCTGTCCACATCCTGCACGAAGCCGTAAATATAACCGGTGGCCGTGGAGAGCTTCATCATGGAGGTGTCGCTGAGGTCGTCGCGGCACCAGACGCTCTTCATGGTCCAGCCGTCATTGGTCCGGATGGTATCCACCCGCTCGATGCCGGGCATGATCATGCTGTTGCCCTTCATCAGCCAGTTGCGGTCATAGATGTTCTCGTAGCTCTGGATGGAGGAATCGTTGTCGGGTTTGGCGAGGTTCGGGCTGCCGGCGCCGAACCAGTTGCAGACGATGGTGCTGATGGTGCCGGTGCCGTGGTCGTAGACGATGGCGGAGTTTTCCACCGAGACCGGCATATTGGCGGGCAGCTCGTCGATGACGGGCAGACTGGCCACGATGGCACCGGTGTGGATATCCAGCGCCAGCAGGCTCACGGTGTCCAGATTGTCGGTGAAGAAGACCAGGTCCCGGCTGAGGGAGGGCGAGCAGCCGCTGCCCCAGGCCAGACCGCCGCCGGTGGTGGCGTCGCCCTCATGGCTGTCCTTGGCACCCACGCTGTTGTAGCCGGTGTGCCAGACGACCTCCACACCATTGTTGGCCCGCAGCAGGTAGCAGGCCAGGTTCGTCAGGATGACCGCGCCTTCCTTGCAGGCGGCGATGCCGTTTTCGGCACCTTCCCCGGCGATGGGCGCATAGACGTGGACTTCGTGGTCGAGGTCGGCCGTGCCGCCCGCCAGGATGGCCTCGATGGCGGCATGGGAGACATAGCCCATCGCGCCCTGCTGGCCCCGGCTGGGGTAGATGCGGAAGCCGCCCGTCACGAACCAGAGGTTGCCCTCGTAGTCAAAGACGACGGAAAGGAGCTTCTGGTCCAGCGTTCTGCCCAGCACCTTTTCGGCTGCGGCCTTGATGTCGATGTCCAGCACCTTTTCGAACACTGGCAGCGGGGTGCCGTTCTCGTCGGCGGCGCGGAGCATCAGGACGTGGTTGTGGCTGGTGGGGCAGACGATGAGGTTCCGCCCGTCCACGAACGAATAGGAGCTCTGGATGACATACCCGCCGCCGTCGTGCTTGGTGGGCGAAAAGAAGCCCCGCGTGGTCACCTCTTCCGCATCCAGGTCCCGGATGGCGAGGCCGCCCAGGAACGGGCTGATGGGGTTGTCGAAATTGTCAAAGAAGATGGCCGGAGAGGCATTGGGGTTGACCTTTTCCATCGCCACATTGACTTCCGGGCAGATGCCGATGGGCAGCACGGCATCTGTGGAGTCGGTGTTGTAGCAGTCGTGGTGGATGTTGGACTCGCTGAAGCCCATAAAGGGGTTGGCATCCACGACCTTGGCGGTCAGAGGCTTGGGCGGAAGGGCGGTCTCCGCCTTGCTGCCCAGCAGCCCGGTCAACAGGCTGTTGGTCTCCTCCGCATGGGCGGCAGGTGCAAGGCCGCAGGCCAGCAGGGTGAATGCAGATGTGCTGAGAAAGCTGCGTCGTGTCATTTTCATCGTGTCGATCCTCCAATTTTCCATTGATGCGTTGTCGATTCGTTATAAATTCAGGAGCACATTGGCTCGGAAGACGTTGTTCTTCGTTTCTACGGTCAGATCGCCGTTGTACTTGTGGACGGCGGTCTCGATGGAGACCAGCCCGATGCCGATTCCCTCGTGCTTGGTGGAGTGCAGGATGCCGCTCTGCTTTTTCAGCACACCGTCGTAGCGGTTCTCCACCACGATGCCCAGCATGGCAGGGCTGAGCATCCGGACCATCACCCGGATCTGCCGCTGGTCCGGCGTCAGCTTCCGGCTGGCATCGAGCGCATTTTCCAGCAGGTTGCCCAGGATCATGCACAGGTCGGCTTCCGGCATGGGCAGCAGAACGGGCAGCTCCAGCTTCCATTCGATGGGCACCCCCTTCTGCCGGGCCTCGTGGTCGTAGTGACCCGCCAGCGCATCCACTGCGGGGTTGGCGCACAGGGTGGGGCGGGCCTCGCTGAGCTCGCTCTCGTACTGGCTGAGGTAGTGTTTCAGCTCGTCCAGCTGCCCGGCCTCGGTCAGGCCGGAGATGACGTGCAGGTGCTGGCGGAAATCATGCCGCAGGCGGCGGGTCTGCTCCATGTATTCCCGCAGCTCCATATAACGGCGGGATTCCACGCCCAGCAGCTGGTTTTCCCGGTCCAGCTGGGTGTTCCGGGTGTACTCCTGCGCCACCCGGTACATCTCGTACAGCAGCAGGAAGATGCCCAGCAGCGAGATGGACACCGCCAGCACCGCAATGATCATGATCCGGTTGAGCAGGACGACCGACGGGTCCAGCGGGATGCAGAAGATGAGGAAGGCCGCATAGATGGCCGGCAGCGGCCACGCCGACTGCCAGAACGCTTCGCCGTGATATTCCTGCAAGAGCCATGCGCTCCACCGGACGGCTGTGAAATGGAAGAGGACGCTCAGCACCGCCGAGAGCCCCAGCGCCAGCAGCGCCGTAGAGACCAGATTGGCCTCCTGCTGGTTGCCGGTCTCGGCGCGGGCGTTCAGCACCACGGCCATCAGCGAACAGACCGCCAGCATGACAGCGGAGATCGAGAACAGGAAGGCCGTCTGGCCGACGGTCACTCCCTCCGTCCGCCATCGCAGCAGCCGGAACGAGACGATGAGGATGGGGACCAGGAAAACGTTGCTGGGCAGTTCAAAGATCGTGCACAGCGCTGCACACCCAAGGCACAGTGCCGTGAGGGCACCGCCCGCGATCCAGCAGGTCGTTTTGGGGGCCTTCAGGTGGTCCCGCAGCGGGGCCAGGCAGAGGTAGGCCCCCGGATACAACAATGCAAATTCGAGAAAGTAGCGTCCGAACAACACAGCATCCACGGCGTTTTTCTCCTCTCAGAACTCCCGCTGCATGTGGCGGAATTGATATTGTGTGAATTGTGCAAACAGGCTGTTTTTATCCTTCAGGCGGACGGGCAGCCGGGCACCGTCCAGCATCTCGATGCAGTCGCCCTCGAACCGCAGCACCTTATCCATGTTCAGCAGCAGGCCCCGGTTGCAGACAAGAAAGTTCTCCTGCGTCTTCAGCTGCTGCTCCACCTGCGCAAAGGTGGCAGCTGCACGGCATTCGCCGTCGTCGGTCACGATCCGGACGAAGTGGTTCTGGGATTCCGCATACAGGATCTTATTCAGCGGCAGCTGCACGGTCTGGCGGGCGATCCGCACCTCCAGCTCCGGCTCCTGGCGGCAGAGCACCCGCCGCAGTTCGGCGGTCAGCTGCCGGATCTTTTCCTCTTTATACGGCTTGAGCAGATAATCGAACGGATGCACCGGAAAGGCTTCCCACACGTATTCCGGCGATGAGGTCACAAAGACGATGAGGAGATGCGGGTCCTTTTCCCGCAGCTGCCGGGCCGTCCCGATGCCGTTCGTGCCCTCCATGCAGATATCCAGGAACACCACGGCATACGGCCCGGCAGCGGCTCTGTGCAAAAATGCGTCGCCGCTCTCGTACAGGTCGCAGACGACAGGATCCCCCCACGCCTGCCGCAGCAGCCGCTCCAGCTGCTGGGCTTCAAACTTCTGGTCTTCAACGATTGCGATCCGCAGCTCCATCGCTACGCTCCCCCCTTGCAACTTGATTGTACCACATTTTTCCGCCCCCTGCACCTGCCTTTCACGCACGAAACACCCCCTTTCACGCAGAATTGCCCCATCTGCGCCGCCAAAGCGTGTCAGAAAACATCGCATCCGCCTGGTCTGCCCGGTTCCTGCCGCTTTCTCCATAATCTGTATTTTTTCATTCGTTTTTTCACATTTTTTCAAAAAAGGATTGACAGCGCGAAACCGACATGATAAGATAACATTCGATTTTGAGAGACAAAGCATGTCGGAGTCTTTTCAAAGCAATTTACCTGGGACCGCCCATCGGGGCTAAGGCCATACGGACAGCCGGGTCCACTGCCGACCGGCGGCGCAAGCTGCCATTATTGATTGAGTTTGAAGCTCGAATTTTATAAGTTGGTTCCTTTACAACCATGAAATTGCGCAGCCTATGCGCAGACTTGTGAAACGGTCAATAAGAGTAGTAAAAGTGTAATTGCTATATAGACTCTCCTCATCCCGTCTTTTGGATCCTGCACACCGTCCGGCTCCGGCTCGCCGCCGGGGGCTTTGTGCGCACATTCAAACGCTTTTTGCAAAGCGCAGGTCTGCACCTTTGGGTGTTGGTCCTGCGCTTTTTTGTTTGTCAGGGGATCAGGGACGGAGGAAAAGAACATGAGTGAGAACCGTACACGGTTCCGGCTGGACCAGCGCCGGGCACCCATCTACGAAGCGCTGGAACAGTTCCGGCAGATGCGTGTGGTGCCCTTTGACGTGCCGGGCCACAAGCGCGGCCGGGGCAACCCGGAGCTGACCGCCTTTCTGGGCCAGCAATGCGTGGGCGTGGATGTGAACAGCATGAAACCGCTGGACAACCTCTGCCACCCGGTATCGGTCATCCGGGAGGCCGAAGAACTGGCCGCCGACGCCTTTGGCGCGGCCCACGCCTTTTTGATGGTGGGCGGCACCACCAGCTCGGTGCAGAGCATGGTACTGACCGCCTGCAAGCGGGGCGATGAGATCATCCTGCCCCGCAACGTGCACCGCAGCGTGCTGAACGCGCTGGTGCTCTGCGGCGCTGTACCCGTTTACGTGAACCCGGAGGTGGACAAGCGCCTGGGCATCTCGCTGGGCATGAAGCGGGAGCAGGTGGAAAAGGCCATCCGGGAGCACCCCAACGCCGTGGCCGTTCTGGTGAACAACCCCACCTACTACGGCATCTGCAGCGACCTGCGCGCCATCGTCAAGATGGCCCATGACGCCGGGATGCTCTGCCTGGCGGACGAAGCCCACGGCACCCACTTCTACTTCGGCGGCGGGCTGCCGGTCTCGGCCATGGCCGCAGGGGCCGACATGGCCTCCGTTTCGATGCACAAGAGCGGCGGCAGCCTGACCCAGTCGAGCCTGCTGCTCATCGGGCCGAACGTCCACCCCGGCTATGTGCGGCAGATCATCAACCTGACCCAGACCACCTCCGGCAGCTATCTGCTGATGTCCAGCCTGGACATCTCCCGCCGCAATCTGGCCCAGCGGGGGCGGCAGGTCTTCCACCAGGTGGCCGACATGGCCGAGTATGCCCGCGAGGAGATCAACGCGGTGGGCGGCTACTACGCCTTCGGCAAGGAGCTGTGCAACGGCAACTCGGTCTTCGACTTCGACACCACCAAGCTCAGCGTCCACACGCTGGACATCGGCCTGGCGGGCATCGAGGTCTATGACATCCTCCGCGACGAATACGACATCCAGATCGAGTTCGGCGACATCGGCAACATTCTGGCCTACCTCTCCATCGGCGACCGCCCGCAGGAAGTGGAGCGGCTGGTCAGCGCACTGGCCGAGATCAAGCGCCGCTACCGCACCGACGGCACCGGCCTGCTCAGCCAGGAATACATCGACCCCGTGGTGGCCGCCAGCCCGCAGGAGGCTTTCTATGCGCCCAAAAAGAGCCTGCCTCTGCGCGAGACCGTGGGCATGGTCTGCAGCGAGTTCGTCATGTGCTACCCACCGGGCATCCCCATTCTGGCCCCCGGCGAGCGCATCACGAAGGAGATCCTGAACTACATCGAGTACGCCAAGGCCAAGGGCTGCAGTATGACCGGCCCGGAAGACCCCGACATTTTACACCTGAACGTTCTGGCCTGAGGAGGAAAACATGGAATTTTGGTTTTCGGAATTTCACACCCCGGATGTGAAACACAGCATCCGGGTGAATAAGCAGCTCTACTCCAAGCAGAGCGACTATCAGCGCATCGACATCTTCGAGACCCCGGAGTTCGGCCGGGTGCTCACGCTGGACGGCAACGTCATGCTGACCGAGCGGGACGAGTTCATCTACGATGAGATGATCGTCCATGTGCCCATGGCCGTACACAAGGAGGCCAAGGACATCCTCGTCATCGGCGCAGGCGACGGCGGCGTGGTGCGGGAGCTGACCCGCTATGACCGGGTGGAGCGGATCGACCTGGTGGAGATGGACCCGCAGGTCGTGGAGGCCTGCCGCGCCTATCTGCCCGGCAACGCCTGCCGGATGGACGACCGCCGGGTGCACATCTACTTTGAGAACGCGCTCAAGTTCATCCGCCGCTGCGAAGAAGAATACGACCTCATCATCGTGGACTCCTCCGACCCGTTCGGCCCGTCCGAGGGCCTGTTCACCCGCGAGTTCTACGGCAGCTGCTTCAATGCGCTGCGGGCCGACGGCATCATGGTCAACCAGCAGGGCAGCCCCTTCTACGCCGAGGACGCCAGCGCCATGCAGCGCAGCCACAAGCGCATCGCGTCCACCTTCCCCATCAGCCGGGTGTATCAGGCACACATCCCCACCTTTGCCGCCGGGTACTGGCTGTTCGGCTTTGCCAGCAAGAAATATCACCCCATCGACGACCTCGACGCCGACGCATGGAAGGCGCTGAACATGCGCACCCGCTATTACACTGCCCGGCTCCATGTCGGCGCATTTTATCTGCCCGCCTTCCTCGAAGAGATGCTGCGGGAAGTGGAGGAACACTGATGCAACCCAACGTTGAGACCTTTATCGGCTGCGACAGCAGCTACCGCGCCGCCAGCATCGTGCTGTACGGTGCACCTTACGATTCCACCACCAGCTACCGCCCCGGTGCCCGGTTCGGCCCGGCGGCCATCCGGCACGAGAGCTATGGTCTGGAGACCTACAGCCCCTACCAGAACGCCGACCTGACCGATTTTGATGTGTTCGACAGCGGCGATCTGGAGCTGTGCTTCGGCTCCAGCGAGCTGGCACTGGCCGATATCGAGGCCCGGGCAGAGGAAATCCTGAAGGACGGCAAGTTCCCGCTGCTGCTGGGCGGCGAGCATCTGGTCACGCTGGGCGCGGTGCGGGCTGCGGTGAAGAAATACCCGGATCTGCACATCGTCCACTTCGATGCCCACGCCGATCTGCGGGACGACTATCTGGGCGCGAAGCTCAGTCACGCCTGTGTGCTGCGCCGCTGCCACGAGCTGGTAGGGGACGGCCGCATCCATCAGTTCTGCATCCGCAGCGGCGACCGGGCAGAGTTTGAGTTTGCTGCCCAGCACACCGAGATGCACAAGTTTGATTTTACCGGCCTTGCCGAACTGACCGCACAGCTGTGCGAGAGCAAGGTGCCGGTGTACCTGACCATCGATCTGGACTGCCTTGACCCCTCCTGCTTCCCGGGTACCGGTACCCCGGAGGCCGGCGGCGTAAGCTTTTTGCAGCTGCTGGATGCCATCCGCACTGTGACCAAGGCCAACATCATCGGTGCAGACCTGAACGAGCTGGCTCCCACGCTGGACACCACCGGCGTTTCCACCGCCACTGCCTGCAAGGTACTGCGTGAGACCCTGATCGCGCTGGACAAGGGCTGGCCGGGATTTCAGGTATAAATACGAACCTACCATTTACAGATAAAGGAGTAAATCGACATGAGCAAAGTTCTGATCATCGGCTGCGGCGGCGTGGCCTCTGTTGCCATCCACAAGTGCTGCCAGGTGCCTGAAGTGTTCACCGAGATCTGCATCGCCAGCCGTACCAAGGCAAAGTGCGATAAGCTGGCTGCCGAGCTGGCTCCCACCACCGCCACCAAGATCACCACCGCACAGGTGGACGCAGACAAGGTGGAAGAGGTCATCGCTCTCATCAAGGCGTACCAGCCCGATCTGGTAATGAACATCGCCCTGCCTTATCAGGATCTGACCATCATGGACGCCTGCCTTGCCTGCGGCGTCAACTACATGGACACCGCCAACTACGAGCCCGAGAACACCGATGACCCGGAGTGGCGTGCCATCTACGAAAAGCGCTGCAAGGAGGCTGGTTTCTCTGCCTACTTTGATTACAGCTGGCAGTGGGCTTACGCCAAAAAGTTCGAGGAAGCCGGTCTGACCGCCCTGCTGGGCAGCGGCTTTGACCCGGGCGTGACCCAGGCTTACTGCGCCTACGCCAAGAAGCACGAGTTCGACA